>Ga0066639_10002080_pt1 | contig 17626 bp, 20 predicted proteins | sample CryGeyCG2114_010_2_FD_59504 | JGI IMG/M metagenome (GOLD analysis project Ga0066639, IMG submission 59504) | Groundwater microbial communities from aquifer - Crystal Geyser CG10_big_fil_rev_8/21/14_0.10 | ecosystem: Environmental > Aquatic > Deep subsurface > Groundwater | place: USA: Utah...
CCCGCCCCACCTAAGCCAGAGATTGTAATAGGATCTGTCATTGATTGAAGGATATAAAAACGAACCGACATTTAAATTTTTTCCTTTATTTAGAAAATCGCGAAATCCAAACTCGACACCTTGGGGTGCTGATATACGAGATCGTACTTCCCCATCATATTTATAGGTAATCACGTGAGCGCCAAACAAGAGATTCCATGTAAATCGCTTATCCAAAAAAACCAGTTGGTTTACCCACATGTATAGGCCGAAATCATTAAACCAATTCCGATGTCCAGAAAATGCATTGAACGCAACAGTACGTAGTGATTCTCTCCAAAAATATGAAGCATAGAGCGTCGCAAGAGGTATTGTTGCACTAATTTCGTCGACTTGAGAAGAAACACGATAATGAAATGGTCCAATCCCCATTCCTAGAAATCCTTTTCGCATTCTTTCAGGAACTTTGTAATGGATGACTACTTTCGAGTGCCTATCTAGAGCTGACGATGAGAGCTCAATATTACCTGGCTTGGAGTTAACCCGAAGAGGCCAGATTGAGGATTGAAGCGACCGAACGGGTATCCCATCGATTCTAATTTCCTGTCCGACATTGTCCATAAAAACAAAAATTTCAAAACTGGATCTGGGAAAGTCATCTCCGTCCATCCAAACTGTTCTGCAGCCCAAATACATCCACGAATCTATGGTCATTTCAGATGTATCGACGCCAATTCCTTTCTGAGAGCAAGTCGTGTCAATCAGCACTCGTAAATCAGCGTGATTTCGAAACTGGTCGCGTGGGGAGTAAGTGATTACCAGTGCCCCGGAGATAGTTTTTCCATTTCGATCGATTTGAATAGAGATTTTATTTTGACTTCCCGAAATCAATGCCACTGGAATTAACGTTGGCGAATCTGAATCACCAGATAGGAGATGCGATTTTTGATGGTGCGTCACAATTCCGCGGTCGCCGGATTTCATCTCAATCTTCAAATGTCCGCGAGGCAATACTAATACATCACTTACGCGGACCCAGGTTAGGCTTCCAGGCTTAAGTGAAACATTGACATCCGAAACCGGTGTGCCGGCCCAAGATACTTTGAAGTCTTCAGAATCCATTTCGGACGGTGGAAACGTAAAGGGAACTGATTCAGATAGGAGCTCGTCTGGAATAGATGGCGAAAGATCATGTGTTACGGAGTGCGAGGTTTGAAGAAAAAAACCGAATCCGAAGAATAAAGTAATAGCGTAGCGCATTAACATGGTCATATTTCAGAATCACGTTAACTGAAATCAATCGGTAAGATCTACTATTTTTTTTCACTAAATCGAACTAATTCTCCAAAACTCTTAGACAATGCCTCTTCCAAATTTTTTGCGTCATATTTTCCGGCGGAGCCGGCGCAATAAAATCGAATCTGTGCTGCCTTCAAATCACGGGCATTTTCCGGGGCGGGCATTATAGTAGCAACCACTGACATCCTTGGTAATTTAGACGTCGTATTGCTACTCATTGATGCACTGGTAATTGAGAATCGAGCGAATCCATCAACTTCTGATGCAATTAAGAATTCATCTTTTACATACCCCGAGATAATACAAGACATTGAGTCGTCCCCTTTGGAGTCGAGCTCAAATAGTTCAAGTTGTTCGTCATCTAAGTCGTTGACGCGAATAGCAGAGTTAACAAGCATGCCACTCGAATAAAGTGATATCTCCCGGTAGGCCCAATATGATTCTGTAAATCCAATATTTCGCAACCATCTGGTATCGACGTCAATCCCTCGACCCGCTAGATCGTTGAAGCCATCCTTTTTAGGATTTCTCAATTTCGTACCTTTTCCAAGCGCTAGAATCATTTCGCCGACTCGCATCTCGCGGTACCCGTTTTCCGAATCAGCATCATTTACCGGCGAACAGCTTAATCCTGAAATTCGATTGTGATATCCAAAAATAAAAATATTGGTTTTTGTATATTTTGTTGATTTGAACTTTTTATATTCGTCTAAGAACTGAGAATAATCGATTAATACTCGATCTTGCTTAAATTTTAAGGACTGATGAGCTTGTGATTTATTAGAATAATAGAGCCCAATGTTACAATAGGGAGTTCCTGCCGTTCTGAGTTGAGCAATTAATTGATTCATTCGAGAATAGTTATCAAGGTAGGCAGCAGTATACCTCCCTGCTTCATCTCTTTCGATTTTTAAATTAAATGTTTCCCAACCTTCATCAAATAACAATATCGATGTAAAATTGGGCTGCTCTTCAGTATTGATCATTGAATCCAATTCTTTTGAAAAAAGGAGCGAGGCCTCTCTTGGAATCTCCGATAGAGGAACTTCTGAGTCTACGGGGCTTTCAAGATTACTTTCGTTATCACCCATATCATCTGTATTTTGGTCACTTTTTGAATCTGGAGTTTCGCAAGACAGTGCCATCATCGAAACCAATAAAAACAAAAAATAAGCGGTATAGAGTCCTTTGCGCATACGTTCCTCCAGAATAGACAATTGAACTAAGCGTAGTCGAAGCGAGCTCACTTGAAAATGTGTATAATTCAACCCAGCATCCCAATTGATATTCCTGCGTCGATAAATTATTGAAAATACACACTGAGTAAATACAGTCAAAAATGACACGGGTATTATTATTTCAATTTTAGAAAGAGGTAATTCCAGCGAAATCCAGATAAAATGGAACTAAAAATATTCGGTTGATCGCATCTTGTATTCGAGAAATCGATAAACAATTAGGACTGTAATTGATTTTATGTAAACTGTGTCTGAAATGACATCAATTTGAATTTTTTCAATATTATTAAGGTATCTACCGAATAGATGAACGAGATGACCCGAGTCGGATTTGCTGTTTTCATTCTATTTGCTACGTTGATCACGGAGATCCCCTCTGCTGAATCGGCAAAGCTGCACACCATTTCACTGTGCATGCTCGAAAAGCTGGAACAAGTAAAGAGGGTCCCAAACGGATCAAATAGTACAGGCTCTTTAACTTTGGCTAAGTTTATTCAGCTCGATAATGAATACAATAGACCCATCACTTCCTACTTTAAGATATCGCGAACTAAAAAAGGAAAAAAATCAACCCACGAACTATTCGAAATATCGAATAAAAAAGGGTTAAGCGAAGCGCTGGTCAATTTGTGGCACTTGCGAGCACGTACCGAGGGCTTTGGAATTGCAGATCCTGAAATTATAGTTTTTGAAGAGTGGATGAAACAAAACACCAATTCTTCGAACTTTGCAGCGCTAGTAGATGGTTTTACCGCCAGACACCTGACGTTGGGACAGGTCCAAGATCAGCTCCTGTCCTACTATTTAAGACGTGCCGAAGTTTCGAAAAAAGATAAATTAATGAGAATGCTGTCACCAAAAAATCTATTAGCGAATGCATTAAGCGGTGCCAGTGGATCTGCAAAATTCATTTTAGCTGGAAGTGGTACTGCAATAATCATTGGAAGTATTGTTCCATTTTGGCAGGCTTATACCGATCCAGTGCTTACGGAACCGCTTGCTGCGGTAAGGCAGGCAGGGAAAACCCATCTTGGAGATTATCAGATTTCAATTCGCAGAGCGATCGCCGGTTGGAATGATCAAGCTGCGCGCCTTGAATATGACAAGTTAATTATGGACTATGAAGCCCTAAATGGCGAAGCCAGTTCAATCGATACGGTTTCGGATGTGAAGTTAAGGGCAAAGCAATTGGAATCGCTTAAAGAAGATTTTAGCGCGATTCTAATTAGGAGTCAGCAGATAATACCCGAAAGCTTGAGACCGGGTCGGGAAATGTGGGCGGAGTTAATGTTCAATCGTACTCGCGGACTGGGGTCAGACATCACTATTTTTGAAACTCAATTACAGATTGCGCGAATGAATATGCGGCAATTGGATGCGATAAAAACCGATGTCAAGCGAGAATGGACTGAGACAGAGGCGGCTGATTACACTCGAAGTAAAGAATTAGAGGCCATTGCACAAAATAGAATTGTTGGAGCTCTCGTACACTGGCAGGTAATGCGTGCCATTACTCCTGAAACCTACCTTACTGAGGACAAACGATTTCAGCCGTTTGTAGAACTTTCACGAAAATATCAAGACCAAATGGCTTTGCCTGAATACATGAAAGAGTATTCGAGTACCGTGAAGGCTGTTATTGATGAACTCGGATTTGACCTTCGATCGCTGTCATCATTTAAGGATTTATCAACCGAGTAGGCGCGTAATCTATAAAAATCAAATTTATCGTTTATTTACTTAATTGCTTATTTAGTTAACCGATAGATCAAAGTATCATCTACAAGCGTTTTTTCGTAACCAGCTGCCGTGCCGTCGAATTCGTATTGAAAAATAATTTCAAGATCCTTATTGTCTAAAACCTTTATAGCGGACTTTGATCCAGCTAAACCCTTCATTCCAAATCCTTGAAAAGTAAGCTCTGAGTCATTGATGCAGATGCCACCCTCACGGCGGCAGTTCATTTCAAGAGGAATTTTACGATTTTCATTTTGAGATAGATCAAAGTTCACACTGGCTTTTGTCGGTATGTTTTGAGCCGACGGCTAGTATGTTGCTTTGATAGATCAATTATTTTCATCATAATCTCCGATTTACGACGGACCACATAATAACATATTAATAAATTTAAGTATTCTCGTCCTCTAATATAACTATTTGAAATTATGGCTATATTTTTTTCCAAACTGTATGTTGACGCATCGCATGTACTCTGTTAATCACCCCTAAAGGAAAAATGGATAATGTTTAAAAATACGATTTTGAGCCTACTTTTTACGATATTTTTTATTAGTTTTGGCCAACTTGCCGAAGCGGTGCCCTTCGGGAGCAATGCGAATCGAGTGCGAATTGAAAAAGTTCGAAAGAGCCGGGTAGACAATCGAGCAGCTCGTAACGCTAAAGCCTCAAAACCGGAAGTAGAAATCATCTATGACCTTATCGACTACGATGATGCAGATGAGTGTCCAATTGAGTTTTCCGGAAACTCAAACTATATGCAGGATGTTCTTGATGCTATTGAAGCGTCACCTGCTCCAAGTTTTTCAGAAGAAATTGTGGTTGCCTGTGGCATGGGAAGCAGTATGGACGTGGCTTTAGCTGGTGCCGTCTCAGATCAATACAAAGAAATTTTCAAAGACAGAATGACTTCGTCTCTAGACGCTCTTTATGAAAAATATGCAACCGATTGCAGTGAGAGGAGTGTTGAATTTGGCGGAACAATGGGAATGTCAATCATGGCATTTTGCGAGCTTAAAATTGCCAAAAATTTTGCGCTTCAACTGCCGCCAAATTAGACTAAGAAGTCATATCAAAAATTGGCTTCGAGATGTAAAGCAGTATTCAATTCAGATTTCAGATTCTGTATTTTCGTAAAACTAGTCTTTAGTATAGAAATGTTCAGCGGCCGTCCAAGAATTTTGGACTCGATATCAAGAGAGCTTCCCGGAAGAAGATCGATTTCCCGCCGAATACATTGAGGCCTCTTATTCGGGGAATGCCGATACTACTGATGCACTGATAGGTCTTTATCTTGCCGGAAGAAAGTTTAAAAATAATTCCACCAATGACGAGTATCCAAACCAACGCTAATACCAACTACTGGGACGATCCATTTAAAACCAATAGAACTACAGGCGTGTACGTCCCGGCATTTAATAGAAATTTGCTCGAATGATCCACTATTTTGAGTTTTCTCTTAATTCCAGCATCGACACTGAGATGGTAAAGGGTCGACGCAAAATAGAGGGTAGTCGCGGAAAAAGCAAATGCAGTAGTACTAAATCCGTAAATAGCGCTCCCACGCTCCAGCGCTTCTAATGACATGAGGGCCAATGCAAAAATGCCAAAAATAAAACCCAAAAAATGAGTCCCAGCATTTAGTTTTTCTTCAAAAGGCAAGTCAGTGGAAAAAACTAAGTGCTTATATAAAGGTTCAATCTTTTTTTGCATATTACAGGACGATACAATATCTATCCTCGGAAATATACACATTCGAAAAATTTGCTAACCCGCTGCGGGAGGCGGGCTAAATAAATAAGAAATACATCAATATACTTAATATTAATCCAGTACCGAGATTAATCACAAATCCATTTTTCATCATGTCTTTAACACTCACAAGTCCGGTAGAATAAGCGATCGCACTTGGCGGAGTCCCAATGGGCATCATAAAATCAAGAGACACTCCGATTGCAATAAATATCGCAATAGCCTGAACTGGAACTTTAAGTGTGTCCGAGATTGGGAGTAAAAGTGGAACCAACACCGCAGCTGCTGCAGTATTACTAGCAATCATCGAAATGAGTATACTCAAGTAGGTCAGTACTAGAATGAAAGCGAATTGACTCAATCCAGATATATGAATATCAACGAGGTTAGCCATCCAGCGATTCAGGCCCGAAGAAATCACGGCCTCGCCTAAGCTGAGCCCACCACCAAATAGCAGTAACGTCGGCCAGGAGATCTTAAGAAGGTCCGATTCATTCAATATGCCAAGAACGAATACTAAGATTATTGGCAGTAATGCGACAGTGGACGAAGAAAGGCCCGTGAATTTTGTAGTCAGCCAACCAAGAAGCGTGAGGGCAAAAACTCCAAGTACGGCTAATTGTTTAGAGTTCAATTGTTTTTCAGCTTTGGCGTATTCGATTTTTTCTATCTTGGTCTTATGAAAAAATAATAGAACCAGCCATATGAAAATTAATGCTAAAATCACAAATGGTAAAGAATACAACATCCAATCTAAAAAGCTAAACTCGACGCCACTTTCTCTAATATATTTTACTGCAATCGCATTTGGTGGGCTCCCAACGACGGACCCAATTCCTCCAATTGTGGCTGCATAGGCAACCGAAAGTACAGAGGCTTTAGAAAAATCACTATCGAGTAGACCATTATTACCAAGTACGGCGATACAAATTGGTATCATGATTGCGGCTGCCGCCGTATTTGACATCCACATCGATAAAAAAGCAGTAACGAGCATCATGCCAAGCATAAAGTAATGAGGCCTCGTACCAAATTTGCTGATTACTCTAAATGCAAAAAAGTGATCTAAGCCCACTTTTTGTACTGCTAGGGCTAATAGAAAACCGCCCAAAAATAAAACTATGACCGGGTCAAAATAGGGTTGAAAAATCTCTGTCGCCCCGAAACCGCCCAGAGTGATAAGAAGAAAGGAAGAAATAAATGCGGTGACAAATAGAGGGATCGCCTCACTGATCCACAGCACAATCGCAACAACTAAAACCGACAATACGATTTGTTGTTTCGGCGCAAAATCACTAGTTGAAATAAAAACCAGAAAAAAAGCCAGAATGCTGACAACGAAAGCAGTTATTTTCTTTTGTACCAATCTATCACCATCTCCCAATCCATGAGGTTCAAATATATTTTAAGCTCGGTAATATTGGTAGCATTAATGGGAAGATTTTTATCGACAAGAGACGGCGCGTCACTGATTCATTAGTTTCTTCTTTCAGGTTATGCGCAACAATAATATGACGACTCGTTAATCAATAACCAGAAGTAAAATTGAGCGATCGTGGGACGTGAATTTTACGACTGATTACTTTCGATAAATATCACCCGAATAGCTCCAGATCTTTTTTTGAACAAAACTAGGGGTGACTGCTCCAATAAAACGCGCGTATCGCCTAATCCAAATAAAACTCTTCATGCCCCAAGGGTAGTGACTCAGCAATACTTCGGAATCTAAAACTTCAAAAAAATAATTCATCACAATACCAAATATAAATAGATCATCAAGGAGTCCAATTACAGGAATCCAATCTGGAATAAAATCTACGGGTGAGATTATCAAAACTATCATAACCGCAATCAATTTTTTGTCGCGACTCGGTATGCGTTCATCTTTCGCAACTGCTTTTAAGAATTCGGTTAGCTTTGAAAAGAATGTGGTTACGTTTTTTAGCATCAGCAATATATACTACAGACTCAATTAATTAGCCAAATCCTGTAGAAATTTAGCTGACCAATCTATTTTGCGATAATAAATCTATCGTTGTCGCACCCAGGCCAGCATTAATTCCTTTATTTTAGTTTGATAACGAGTTCCGTCGTTTTCTGCAAAGAGCCTGAATTGTTCAAGTAGGTCTTCCGGCTTCGGTGATAATTGCACAAGCTGCTCATGAATCGAGTTGGGGTAGGTCGGCCGTATTTGAGACCGAGCTCAACTTGTTTGGACACTCTTGCCCTAAAGGTGCGTCGAAAGGTAAGAAAATTACCATGGAATTTGACTTTCAAAACCAACCTTTTGAAGTAAATAGCTCATGTGAGCGTTACCGGGGTAAGGGTTGTCGCGAGGGCGGATATTATGTTCGATTTGAATCAGCGATTGATTCTATTTTGGCATATGCTTTTAATCTAACGTCGAATCCAAAAACCAGTGACGTCTATTCAAAAATTCGTACAGCGCTCGCGCACACGCGCGAGACGCAAACTCCAGCTGATTCCGGAACTGTCGCGCCAACAGAATTAATCTATATGCTGCAAATTATTCACCGTACAATACAAAACCGCGGAAACATCATTCGCAATATATGGCTTCCAGATTACTTCCTTAATTTGTTTCATAGGAACTTTTAGAGTAGTAAACTCTCCATTTCCATGGAAAGACAACCAAATCACCTGTGTTTTCGAGACATCATCATAAATACCCGCTCTAAATGAAAACCCATCAATGACTTCTGAATTTAGTGAAACATTTTTTCCAAGTTCATATTGTTTCGTTGCGACGGTCGTTTCGCCTTGTTTGTCTTCCATCTTCAACGAGCACGAATAATCTAATTTTGACGATTCTCTAATTTCAGTAAACTGATTGATAGTAAGATAATCCGAATTTTCAAAATGCGCTTTATCGCCATGTGGGTTTCGTCTTGTAATAACTTTATTCCGTTTAGGACCCATGTTAGTCCGATGAGAGCGGCGACCGATTGAAGAGCTCCTATTTCTCCCTCGATCAGAATGCACCCTACGTCCTCGAGCACTGCGCCCGCGAGCACTGTGTCCCCGGACTCTTCTCCCGCGAGCGCTATGTCCCCGAGTACTGTTGATGCTGACATCTACTGATGAATTTTGATTTGCGAGTGTTTCCATCGGACTAGTCGCGATAATACTTAAAAATAAAATAAGAGCACTTAGAAATATTCGAATCATAACTTTCCCATTCTTCGTAGTTTTGAGAAAGCAGCTCTAGCATCAAAATCCAATAATTCAAGTTAAAATCAGGCAAGATTATTGATGTAAAAATAGTGGGGATTATTTTTTAATGATATTAATGGTCACTGATAAAAACATCGTCATCATAAACTCTGACATTCTGACATCTTATTCCATTTATTTAAAAATAGGTAAGTCGGTGAATTTCAGGACCTTGAATATTATTCTTTTGTTCTCCGATTCAATAGCAGCCTTCGTCTTGGAGGGATGCTTGTTCGGTGAGGCTCTTACTGCCAAAAGATACCCCGCGTTAGCTGATAGATTGGCGATTTCAAAGCCAAATTCTTCCATTACTTTAGTGTAATTGTTTAAATTTAGGAGAAAATACTTGCCGAAGCAATTTCCTGGTGAAAAAATCAGCTATGGGTATTTTTCGATTTCTATTAATCTTATTCTTTACTGTTTCATTTGCACGTGCAGATGACTTGTCTGTGACATCCCGTCGAATTTCAATCGATACACAATACGGCACAATTGATTCAGTAAGTTCCCCGGTCTCGAACAGGGCCTTGGGGGATTTTATGACCGATTTTTTTGATTTCAATGGTTTTGTTTTCGATCAGTTTGACGACCTGGTCGGGGGCGAGAGATCAGCATTTATTCGTGTTCCGAGTTATCTGGCTTTTCAAACAGCGTTGTTTCTTTTTGTGCAGGAACCCTTAGCTTTAGCATACCATGAACTTGGTCATGCAACCCAAATCCGAGCCTTGGGGTTTCATCCTGTTTATAAATTTGATGGTTCTGATGATAGCTTTTCAAATTTTTGGACGTATGCATTTAACGGAATGGGAGATACTGATTTAGGCGGAACCGTAACACCTGGAACCGAGATATTTGCGACTAATCACCCGGATCTCGCTTTAGAAAGTGGCTTTGGTGAGCTTAATAATCCAAGGTATTTGGTTGGAGGATTGAATAATGAAATGCTCCTCGCTGAGAATTTGGAAGAAAAAAGCTTACTTCGTAACGGCCATATTATGGAAGGTGCTTCCTACGTTTTATCAAAAGCAGCAGCTCCTTTATATATCGTATACCTACCGACTGTAGGAGATATTGTTTCTGCAAAAAATTACTATCAGTCAAAAAACTATAAAATTGATGAGTCTGACATCGAGCAGGCTAGTTTTATGTCTTTGTTTTTAAGTTCGACCAGTTATGCCTATGCTTGGAATGTTTTTCAATATTTCTTGAACGGGAGCACTGAATTCAAGCACTTTACCTATGAAGGGTTTAAAATTCCTGATTTAAGTTTTTTTCTATCTACTCAGGGGATTAATCATAAGATTAATCTAGGATATCATTTTGATTCAATTAATTTATGGCTTTTGCCATCGTACGAGTTCGTTGCAAAAGGGGGGAGTGGGTTTGAATTCACCGTCGACCTTATCAAGGAAGGGAAATTTTGGGGGTTACCTTCAGTTTATAGATTGGCACCAATGATTGGCGAAAAAAGCTTTTCAATGAATGCAAGTCTAACCAGTGTATTTGCGAAAGTCTGGTCTGCAACATTAGGTGTTTCACGAATGGATGCTCGCGGATTTTGGGGAGAACGAAATATCGCTTCGTACAAAAATGGTAATGTAGCGCATACCGGATGGATTAAGTTAGCTTTTAGTTACTAGTGAGCAAGATTTTTAACTCTGGTAACCTCGACGTAGCTCACTGTTCGTCAAACTGGACTGCGCCCTCTGAGTCAAGCAGGTCGACCCCAGATTTTCTGAACAGGTCTCTTAGCGGGTTTTAATTTCATGACTTTTTTTTCAAATTCCTCGGGACTCATATAGCCCAATGAGGAGTGAAGTCGTTTCAAGTTATAGATCTCATCCATGAACTTTGGCAAGTTTCGAATGACATCTTTCATCGTTTCGTAGTTTCTAGCGTAGATCTCCTCTCGTTTAAGTATTTTAAAAAATGATTCAATAAAAGCATTCTCCTCAGGCGTTCCGACTTTTGGCATCGAGACTTGGAATCCATTCTCCTTGAGATAAACCACATAAGACTCACAGACGTACTGTACGCCTCGGTTACGGTCATAGCGGAAACTTGCATGGATGCAGACGCTTGGGCCACCGCGTTGCTGGCTTCAGGATACGAAGGCGCGAAGAAGTTAGCGTCTCAAAACGAGCTTGGGGCTGCTTTCGTGTTGCTTGTGGGGAATCAGTTGGGGGTGATGTTTTCTCGAAAGCTCATTTCAGGGTCTTGCGGTGGCTTGGCTCGATTAAAGGGAATCGACTGTGGAGTCTGTGAACTTAAAAAGCAATGTGAGATCGAACGGAGAAAACGAGAAAAAGAGGGGTAAGCTATCGTTCCCGTATGTTCATTTTCGATGTTGAGTATTGCACTGAATGTGGAGGAGCGCTGATGGTCGTAGCCGCAATCCTGGAAAAACAACAAAACAATATCTCAATTTCTCAGAAATCTTACTCAGACGGCACCCTCACACCTGATGTTCAGCGGTGTGGAGTTTTTCGTTGGAATCTGCAGTATCTATCGGTTTGTGAAATACACACAAGCACTAAAAAAATGTGAACCATTAATTATTTGGCAAAATTTTAGTACTCCCATGAAGGATACGTTTGATTCTCAATTAAAGCTTGAGAACTGGCATACTTCGGTTAGATAAACAGGCGAGTATCTGTTCTTCTTTTCACTGTACCTGGTATGAAATTTTTCAACCCAATGGCGGAAATCCAAAATTTCAATCGAAATGGGATTTCCATTCGGCTTCTGAGATCATTGAAGGCTTATATAGGTCCAAGGAGAGGGGATGCCTGTCTTTTTTGAATCAGTTAAGGTGGGGGGTGTTCTGAAGAATACGTACGAGCCGAAACGAGGTGACTTTTTAGCACCAATTCTTTAAACATTGTTAACACTAGCCCAAATGTTCCTAGCTTTCCAATTAATCTTCTTTCATTAAGACACGGAAATACCGATTGGTTTACGTAAGATAGATTTGAAATAGAAATGAGGCTTCCGTCTTTTGGTCCTGATTCGCGGGGGATTAGTAGGGAGTAGGGTGACTTTGAATTGATCGATAGCTGAGTCTGAAATTTCGGAATCTTAATCCGCTAAGATTTTCGAGGAATCTTTTTCATCTAACGCCATGCGCCTGGACCTCGCTAACATCTAGGATAGACTCAGCGAATGCATACTTTGGGCCGGAATCTAGTGTTTCTTTTGTGGGTTATTTCAGCAATCAGCATGGCTGGGAGCCTTTTTTTCAGCGAGGTAATGATGTTCCCTCCATGCACGCTTTGTTGGTATCAAAGAGTTTGTATGTATCCCTTGGTGTTGATTTTGCTTCCTGCAGTAGTTTCGTACGAACGAAATTTCTTTAAATACTCATTCCCTTTGTGTGGAGTCGGGTGGCTGGTGTCCCTGTATCATAACTTAATATATTTTAGCATAGTCCCGGAGCGTATGGCCCCTTGTTCTATGGGGGTCTCCTGTAAATCTAAGTTTGTTCAGTGGATTGGGTTTATAGATATTCCACAGTTATCGTTATTAGCATTTACAATATTGTTGATTTTATTTGTCATATTGTGGAGGGTGCAGAGAAATGAAAAATAAAAAAATGCTCCTCGTTGGGGGGACTCTTGCATTATTACTCGGTGCGTTTACCTTCGGCACCTATAGTTATAATAAAAGTGAAAAAGAACGGGTCGAGGCCTTAGCTCATGAACGCAGTCAGCTTTTTGTGCGGGATCATTCCCCAGTATTGGGTTCGGACTCCGCCAAAGTTACTTTAGTCGAGTTTTTAGATCCTGAATGTGAATCCTGTCGAATGTTTTATCCGCTAGTAAAAGACCTATTAGTAGAGTTTGAGGGGAAAGTACGACTTGTGATTAGGTATGCGCCTTTTCATCATAATTCAGACTTTGCTGTAAGGTTGCTCGAAGCAGCGCGCAAGCAAGATTTATATTGGGAAGCTCTCGAGGTATTTTTTAAGAATCAGCCGACCTGGGGAGATCATCACGCTCCGAAACCTGAATTGCTTTGGAGTTACTTGAAGGATGTTGGGGTTGACGTAGAAAAAGTTAAAAATGAAATCAATGATCCAGCAATTGAAAAGCTAATTCAACAAGACCTAGCGGACGGAAAAAAATTGGGAGTGAGAAGAACTCCGGCTTTTTTTGCCAATGGTAAACCGCTCCAACGTTTTGGCTTAGAAGAACTTCGGCAATTGATTAAGAGCGAACTCTAGTCTAATTTGGTTTACGTAATATATATTATCAGACTCAATATTTGATTTTGTGCTTGTCTCGATAATTCGAACTCCACTTCACCTTTTGAGTCGCAATTTTTGGTGCGTCTTTAGGCAAATTACTTAAATCCAATTCCCAGGGATCAAATATCTGTAATCGTTTATTTCCCAAAACTCCAATATAGTATTCTTTTCCATCTATATTCAGTTTTCCAATCCGCCCCCTCAATCTCTTTATTCGTGTATTGCTCTGGAGGAACTAAGTCTTTATGTAGCAGGACCATTGCTTTCATGCTTCAAATTCCCTATCTCACCAAACGGTGATTGCCAGTATTTAGATGGTTCACCGTCTGAAGCGTTAACATTACTAGAAAATTATTTTTTGAGGATTCCGTATCACTCTTCATTCTCAATTTAAGTTCTTCGCAGCGATCAATGATTTCAAAAATGACTTGGTCAATTGTATACTGATACGCCCCAGTCCAGCGACCCACTAGGCGCCTAACTTCTCGACGAATCCCTCGAATAAACACCGCCGCGCGTACAGCATCAGGGCTCTCGTCTGACGTAGCAAAAATTCTTAATAGATCTTGGTCATAAAAATCTGGAATTTCCGACCCATAGTGCTCTCGTTTCTGCTCGTAGTGATGGCCTAGAGTTTTTCTAATCGATGATAAACTATGATCTCGTATCTTATTGCGAACCAGAGGTCGGTTTGAGCCAATTTCACTCATTAGCTCATCAATATATTCCAATTTCTTGTAAGCACCCCAACCTTGGTAACGGGTTCGCCACTTCGACCTAGGCGTTAGCCAAACTGCAAACGTCTCTGCAAAATCTTCATCCGGATGAGATTGCGAATACCAAGAATCAAGATGAATAACAAATTTTCGACTAAATGGTTTAGCCGAGTAATAGTCATCGTATTTCTCGGTGGAGTTTCCAAATATGCTCTGTCTCTTTCGACGTCGCCTCAGCTGATATGCATTATCAATCGCATGCCCACATTCATGCCGCAATAGCTTCATAAACGACCTAGGTGCGCCACCTTCTACTTCATAAATTTGAGATTCCTCGAGCTTTGCTAGCCTTTTATGACCAAGATAAAATGGCACGGCAATTCCGGGTACCCCATCAGGAGTAAACCATTCGTCTGAAAACCAAACGTGGGGTTTAAAATACTTCAGCCCTTTTTTTTCGAGCTCATCATAAAGTTTTTCGACATAGTCCATCAATGGAGTGTCTTCAATTCTAAGTTTAAGAGAACCAAATCGAAGTTTTAATAGCGTCTCGTCTGAAGCGGCGCTCCATAAGGTCTTTTTTTGATCTAAAAACATGAAATCAATTCTACCAGCAATTTTGCTTAAGCTTAACTGTCAATTTGCCATCGGATTTGAACCAGGTCAGGGGCCAGAACTAGTACTCGTTTCTTAAGAGGATTTCGATACTCCGTTTTTCGACTTCATAAAATCTACCATCAAGAAATATCTCAAACTTTAGTTCGTTTTCGCCTTCTACAACAGGGAGGCCAGGATTCAATCGTAGTATTTGTCACGACTAAGAAATCTGCCTCATCAAACGTATGATAAACTTCAAAATTCAAAGTATTTCGACAACCCCACTCCCCTCCATTATGGCGTTGAATAATCGGGGTTTAACTCAATATCTGGACCGGAGCAAGGGTTATTGTAATGAATATTGACATATTACTGGTCGTACTGAATGGAATCCAGATGTAGTAGGAAAAATTAAAACAATTGCCTACTGTTTAACTGATTTAGATTTTTCGTATCGATCCGTAAGTGCAGTAAATGATTTTTTAGAGGCAAGCACTGTCTGATTATTGAGTTCGTTTGCGTTCGTAAACCCTAAAACATGCTCAGTGCCTTTTTCGACTTGATCGCCTTGTCCTGCGTATTCTTCCCAAACGGGTTCTCCATGGTTTTCTTTAGAGAAAAGTTTGAATCGAATTCTAGCTTTTGGAAAATAGTCTCCGGCCCCTACGATTTGTTTCAAACCGCCGCCCTTTTCTAAATCCACATCAAGGTATGCAATCGCCAGAGCATCAACACCAAGCTCATTCATTAGTTCAACTTTTTTGTCGCTACCCATTCTGTCAATAGACCAGGCCTCCATCACTCTTCTGGGTCGAAGCACTGCGTATTTTGGGTCAACCGGTGGTCGATTTTGCCATCCTTCAGTTTGATCTTTCAAAGTATTTCTATACAGTATATTTTTGTGAATACCTTTGGTGCTCAACATCTGCCAACCCATTTCCGTTCCGAGGTGTTCGTTTAGTGCTTGATAAATAGTTGAGGCATGATCACTTTCTTCTGCGACTTTTATATTTGCTCCGGTCATTAACCCAGTTTTATTAGCTGAACTCCCAAAAGTTATTGAGAATTCTTTGGGTTTTTCCTGATCCAATGTAAACCCAACCAATGCTACTTTTGAAATTTCTTTCATCTTCGCATGATCGACTTTAGTTGTTGCGCAACCAAATGCGCCAACAAGAATAACTAGTGACATTGAAATTTTCATTGTTTTCATTCCTAATGATATAGTCGCGCCGAGAGGGATTTTCAATACCACTAAGATCTGATTTTAGTGTAGCTGAACAAATCGTGCACAGGATGTGCCCGCCCCCAAAGCTCAGACAGTCGCGTTTCTAAACCCTCTCGTTCAGGAACCGTGAGCGCCGATCGATCCCAACTTGAAATAATTATGCCACCATTTGTAGCCGGATCGACTTTGACAACCGCACCGATTGTGATTCCGTTTGGAAGTGAGCCCGCCGAATTGTACATTAGGCCCTTTACAGGAATGTCGTCGTCTGTCCCGTCGAATCTAAACACGGGCTGTCCGTTGATGCCGTCTTCAAGGATCTCAGGAACTTTTCCAGCATCGGCCTGCTCGCCATGAACCTCGTTTCCAGACTGATCGCTCGAAATGGCAATACCAGCAGAAGTTCTCACTCCCCGGTCAGCGGTAATCCATAGTTTCAAATCTGGTATTTCTACACTGGACATAAACGTCCCTGCCGACTCATCAAGGAGGCGATTAACATCCCCCTGAATATCCGCCGGGTGCCGATACGCTGCACACCTAACGGTCCTGTAAAAACAATCGACCTAATCCTGCAGCGTACGCAAAACTCAATAGGCTAAGCCAATGGACGCGGGCTTTACCCAGGCGTGGATCGGCCGCAGTTCCACTCCCTTGCCATCCGGTAGTGAGGAATGTGTCGAATCCTGTAAGGGTTGCAACAAGACCCGAATAGTCGCCAGTGCCGATTCGATTGAGCCATGCACTCGAAAACGGTGAATTGCTCCCTGGTGAAATCTGGTCGACTTTCGCAGGATCAAAAAAGGCGATCCACGGCGAAGTTAAAGTCATTACATCCAAGTCATTTTTATTATTGTCGATGAAACCCAAATTAGAAGAATAAAAAAGTCAACAATTGTTAAGAATTCCACTAGAAAACTCAATTATTTCAAATAGTTAAATTGACCTATTGAGGTAGGCGTTACGTTCAGATTGAGGTCATCTCCATCGTTTGAGTATTAACGATTTCTTGGGTCATCGCTTGAGTATCACCCGTTTTTTTATTGAAGACCTCTTGTTTAACAATGGTCTTACTCTTGGATTGAGTCTCGATCCCAATTCCCGTCGCTGGATCCATATAAATTACTCCAACCACCGGCACCTCCGGATGAGTCATATTCAACGTAATGTCACCTTTTTCTACCGCGGGCCTAGCCTTAAAACTTATAGAACCAGAGTATGAAATTCGTGCCAATTTTTTATTGTCTCGATTGATCCAACCGTCAAACTGATAGGTCGTTTTTGCAGTTGTTTCTTCAGTTTTTGATTCGATATCCCATGTTTCGCCAACCTTAAATGTCCTACCGAATAAATTATTGGTTGCCGATTGCTTTAAGCTCAACGCAAATTTATCTTTATCAAAAGTTTCGGCTAGCATCTCGCCTACCGGTTTCGGCCCCTTTTCCCGCACTTGTTTTTTAAGCTGGTCAATACCCTTAACTGATTTTACATCATTGTCATCGGAAACTTCATACTCGATCGGTGCACCCTTCACCGCATCTGTTAAGTCAAAATTCTGCTTCATCCCTGGCCCTGAATCAGAAACAACAGCGTATTTCGC
>Ga0066639_10002083_pt1 | contig 17621 bp, 16 predicted proteins | sample CryGeyCG2114_010_2_FD_59504 | JGI IMG/M metagenome (GOLD analysis project Ga0066639, IMG submission 59504) | Groundwater microbial communities from aquifer - Crystal Geyser CG10_big_fil_rev_8/21/14_0.10 | ecosystem: Environmental > Aquatic > Deep subsurface > Groundwater | place: USA: Utah...
CCCTGCGCCTTGGCGCATGGGCGTATATTAAAGGACTAATATACATTATTACCCCTAACCTTGACATTAAACGGCCATTTATGTTAACCTGAAAATACTAAATAATAATTAAGTTTTTGGGAGTAATGTCTGGTTTTGACGAGATAACTGACCTAGATACGGCTAAATTTAATAATTTGATTCACTTTTTAAAATAGTGAGCAACTGTCACTCAACAAGCAGGTTATTAATTCAAAGCGGTTCCTCTAAATAGGGATTGATTTTAGGTTATTCTCTAGAACTCTCAAAAATTTGTTGGAAGGTCACTAAAATGGAAAGCATCACTTTGCTTATTATGCTTATTGCCGGAGTGGCGATGGGCGGTTTTGTTGGTTATTATTTTCGGAAGCTGTTTGCGGCCAGGGCAGTTGATTCAGCCGAACGCCGCGCCGAAAATTTTATCAACGAAGCCAAGGACAAACAGAAGGAGGTAATATTAGAGGCGAAGGACAAGGCACTGAAGATTTTGGACGAAGCCAAAAAGGATGTTGAAGAACAGCGGCGTGAATTACTGCACATCCGTGAACGGTTGGAAAAAAGAGAAGCGACCTTTGATAAAAAGATTCTGGATTTAGAGAATAAACAGCAAGAACTCTACGACAAGGCCGGCCGGATAGAACAGATCCGGGAAGAAGTTAATAAAATAAAGAGCGAGCAGCTAGCTAAGCTGGAGAAGATCGCGGGGCTGTCTAAAGAAGAAGCTCAAAAGATCCTCTTAGATAATGTTGAAGAAAAGATTAAAGGCGAATTGGCAGAAAGAGTCAGGAAGCTAGAATTACAGTCCAGCGAGGAGCTGGAACGACAGGCGAAGAATTTGCTCTCTTCCGTGATTCAGCGTTGCGCTTCTTCCCATGCTGCCGAAACCACTACCACGGTGGTCAGTCTGCCGTCCGATGAGATGAAAGGCAGAATTATTGGCCGCGAAGGCCGAAACATCAAAACCCTTGAACAGCTGACCGGAGTGGAAATAATCGTTGACGACACTCCCGAGGCCATTGTCATTTCCGGTTTTTCACCAATCAGAAGGCATCTGGCTAAACGGGCTTTGGATAAATTAACCGCTGACGGCCGGATTCATCCGGGCCGCATTGAAGAAGCGGTAGAAGAGGCCAAAAAAGAATTGGCTCTGGACATCAAAAAGTCCGGCGAAGACGCCTTGCGCGAAGTGGGCATTGCCGGCCTGGATCCCAAATTGGTTCAAATTTTAGGTCGGTTGAAATACCGCACCAGCTACGGCCAAAATCAATTGAAACATTCATTGGAAGTCGCTCACCTTTCCGGGCTATTAGCCGAAGAATTGGGCGCCGACGTTAACTTGGCCAAGAAGGGCGGCTTGCTTCATGATATTGGCAAAGCGGTTGATCATGAGGTGCAGGGCGGCCATCCGGAGATTGGTTACGATATTCTAAAAAAATTCGGCTTGCCGGAAGAAGTCAGTTATATTGCCCTAGGTCATCATGAAGACAATCCTCAGTCTTTGGAATGCATTATCGTTAAAGTGGCCGATGCCATTTCTGGCGCCAGGCCGGGAGCCAGAAAAGACACCTTTGAGAACTATTTGCAAAGACTGAACGAACTGGAAAGTTTAGCCACCAGTTTTGGAGGCATAGAAAAGGCCTATGCCATTCAAGCCGGCCGGGAAGTGAGGGTGTTTGTCACGCCGGAGGCAGTGGATGATTGGGCCGCCACCAAATTGGCTCGCGACATTGCCGATAAAATAGAAAATGAGCTTAAATACCCGGGCGAAATTAAAGTCAACGTTATCAGAGAAAAGAGGATTGTTGAATACGCCCGTTAAATCCTAAAAAAATGAAGATACTGTTTTTTGGCGATATTGTGGGTAAAATCGGCAGGCAAGCCGTTAAAATGGTTTTGCCGGAGCTTAAGCAAAAGTATAGCCCCGACGTCGTTTTGGCAAATGTGGAAAATTTGGCCCATGGCAAAGGCATTACCGCCAAGACTCTAAAAGAAATGACGGATGGCGGTATTGATCTGTTTACTTCTGGCAACCACGTCTGGAAAAAGGAAGAGGTGCGGCAGGCCGTCAGGTCCAGCGGCGCCCGCTTGATTACTCCCGCTAACGACCCCAGAACCGCGACTGGCGAGGGCTACCTCTCCTTAGTTGTTGGCGAGCGTAAGATATTTGTGATAAACTTACTGGGCAGAGTCTTTATTAACGAGCCAGATTTGCGCTGTCCGTTTAAGGAGACCGATGGCATTTTAGGCCAGCTCCAGTTAAGCGATTACAGCGCGGTCATTGTGGATTTTCACGCCGAAGCCACTTCGGAAAAGGTGGCCTTAGGCTGGTATTTGGACGGTCGGGTTTCGGCCATCGTTGGCACCCATACCCATATTCCCACCAGCGACTGTAAAATTTTGCCCCGGGGTACCGCCTATGTTACTGATTTAGGCATGGTCGGACCGGTTGATTCCGTCTTGGGCGTTAAAAAAGATTTAATTATTGAAAAATTTTTAACCGACGGCCCGATTGTCTTTGACATTCCGGAGTCGGGAGAAGTGGAAGTCAACGCCGTCTACTTAGAAGTTAACGATCAGACCAGACAAGCCAAAACGATAGAAAAAATTTGTCATAAGGTATTAATTAATTCAGCGCCTTGACTAAAAGATAAAATCAAAAGCCGCGCCAATGAGGATTCGCTGTCAGCAATTAATAGGCGTTGGAAAGAGGAGAATAAAAATATGAATAAAGTGGAACTTGCCGAAAAAATCGCCGAGAAACTAAACCTGCCCAGAAAGCAGATGGAAACTGTTTTAGAAACTTTTGCCCAAGTGGTGATTGATACTTTAAAAGGCGGCAACGAAGTTACCTTAACCGGTTTTGGCACCTTTTCCGCCAGGCGCCGCACCGCCCGCATGGGTGTAAATCCGCAAAAGCCGTCGGAGAGAATTGAAATACCAGAAGTAGTGGTGCCCAAATTCAAAGCCGGCAAGACCTTAAAGGATTCTCTCAAATCAAAGTAAACTAAAGTTAAGCCGTGCCTGAAACGGTTTAATAAAAGGAAGATTGAATCATTAGATTCCATCTTCCTTTTATTGTCAGGTCAATTTGGGGAAACTCCGCATTATTTATTTTAATTTTGAAAAACGTTTTTTGCTAAACTTTCAAGATCATTGTTATTGTATTCCGACCCTCTTTTTATTAAAATCTTAAAGTGGTGCGGGGTAAACGACAATTATTTTCTTTGCGCCATTTAATATATTATTTTCGTCCCAGTCATGCATGGCATTCATTAACACTTCATAGCTATATAAAAAGTCCTCACCGCGTTTGGTACCGGGGTCGTTAGTAATAAATAGTCGGCCCGGGGCATAACCTTTAATTACCAGCATATGGTAAATCGGCCCCGGCGACCTAAAATAAGGATTGCCTAACTGCTGGCCGGCTGCCGGCACGATGACCGGCCGCCCTTGAACCAGCTGCTGCTCAATTTCCAAAGCGGAGGGATTAGTCAGCACCTCGACTTTTTTATAGCCAAAATATTCTTTGATCATCTCGGCCGTTTGGTCAGCCGTTAAATCAAAGTGACCGCCCCAGCGGTCTTGCTGCCAGCTGACCAGTTTTAAAATTTCCTCCGTGGCCTGCTCTGGGGTAAAATCTTTTCCTCGGTAAAAATAATCAACCATCAGCGCGGACGCTTCTTCGCATGCTTCTTTAAAAGTTGGATCCCAGTCTGCCAGTGGCGCCTGAGGAGTAAAAGGTACTTTTAAATTAAATGATTCTGGCGGTTGCTGGATAACCACGGCGGCGCTGGTTGAGATCTTAACATTCTGTTCAGTTTTATCGGTCGCCACCGCTTGATATTCCATTGCTTGAGGCAGTTTGGTTTGATTCCAATTAAGCCAAAGATCTTTTATCCAGCACCTTCCCCAAGCACCTAGCGTCAAGTTAGTGTTAAATATACCTCCGCAGGAAGGTGCTGGATTTATTTTTACGCGGTAAATAAATGAACCCGCCAAGACGATTAATAAGACGCAGGTAATTAAAATTTTTCGGCGCATGCTGTTATTTGTTGATGTACTCAAGATAATCGGCTGAATTTTTCCAAGCCGTCCACGGTATAGTCGGGTGGGCCGTTTTGCCGCCAAAAATAATGGATTTATAAATCGCTGGTAGAGGATAGCCGCCGTAAATATAGGCGTTGACTAAGGTCGGCCAATTATTCTTGGCAATGGGTATGGGACCGGCAAACAGCTCTTCTAGATTGCGCTGGAGCTCTAGTGCCAGCTCCTTTTCCGCAGCCAGACTGCTTAAGCGAGTTTGACCATAGGCAAAGTTTGTTTGGGGAGGAGTTGAAATTCTGCCCGGGCCATTGGGGTTATAACCGTGAACCACTTCCAGTCCGTCGATGTAGCCATCGCCGTCCGTATCTTTGTTGATGGGATCGGTGTTGTAACCTTCTTCTTGGGCATTGGTCAGCCCGTCTAAATCAAAGTCCTGCGCCGGATCGTTGATGTTAAAAAATTCTTCGCTGGGCAGATTGGTATTGCCCTGCCCCGTCAGCACATTTTCAGGCAAAGTGACAAAGGTATATTCCGGCGAATTTAACGTCTTATTGAGAACGTCTTTGAGATAGAGCTTGTAGTAATAGTTTGTGGCAAAATCCAAATTCTCCAGGGTTTTTTCTTGCTCGCTTTTTCTAGGCCGGTCAAAATCAACCTTTTTGCTGTATTTGCCCGGCTTAGTGCCGTAGCGTATATAACCTTCAAAAGGCCGGTTGGCCCTGACTAATATCTTTACCGAAGCAGAATCTTCGGAGTAAACTGAATTGAACGGCGTCAGTTCATAAATGATTAAATCGGGCACGGGATCATCGTTTTGAGGCGAGGTTCTAAAATTATAATAAACAGAGTGCTGGCTGTTGCCGGATTTGTCTTTAGAAGCAACGTTATAGTAATAAAGATGGTTTTTTTGGAGGCCGGTGATGGTCAGGTCATGGACGGTAATTCTTGAACCGTTGCATTTTTTATGATTTAAATCGCTGATATTGTCGCCATAATAGACGCAGGAATCGGCCGCCTCATTGGTCAGCCAGACAAAAGTAGCGCTGTTGCCCGTAACAAAGCTGGTGTGGACCTCGGTCACGCTGGGTGCGGTGGTATCGTTTTCATCTTCCGATTCAAAGTTATAGATGTCGGAAACCACGGTGCGATCATCAACGGTGGTGGCGCGCAATTTAAAATAGTAGGTCTGCTTGGGGATTAAGCCATTCAGAACCGTTTCGTGATATTGTCCAAGACGCGTATCGTTTATCCAGCTGCCTAAGGCGTTGGTTAAACCAAAATCAATCCGGCCGGTAGTTTCGTAGTTGGTGCTCCAGATGATGGTGGCGCTATTGTCTTGCGGGTCAATTCTTAAAGAAAGAATTCTTAAAAGATCCGTGGGATCGCCCCAAGATTTTTGCGGCCAAAGTAACAGCAGTAGAGTTATAGAGATTATAATGTTTTTTTTCAGCATAATTTAGCAATTTTTTAGTATAGCATCTTTTTTCCTTTGCGTCAACATTATAACCTTTTCCTGTGGTGAATTCAATTTTCATTGAACCTGCCACCGCCCAGCAAAGCAATGCCAATAGCGTTAACAATAGTAAGGTAGTAAGATTTGAAATCGTAAAAGAGTTGTATATATAAATTAAAAAGACCAATTTAAACTCCTTCCTTGAAAATTTTTATTATAAATTGCTTATAAAAAGTTAAATAATTTTTATATCCCTCTAATATCTCTGTTAGAAATGGAAATAATGCCTTTTTTTCGTCTCTTATACTAGTACTTGTTGCTTGGATATAAATTTTAATTGTTTCTCCATCATCAAAAAGTTTAAGACAAGGAGTATGATAGTGTGTTGTTATAAAAGTCCTAACATCTCTTAGTGATTTGAACCATGCATAATTTTTTTCTAGGTTTTGAATATATTCTTTTATATCTTTATGTTGATCTATATTCTTTGATAACCATTTTTTCTGACTCTCAAATGATTTATACTGTTTATTTTTAGCATTTTCCATTCTTCTAAATTCCTCAGGTTTAGCAAATAGTAATACGTAATTAAAATACGCCATGCAATCCATAAATGATTTAATTTCTGATAAAAAGGAATTAATGTCGGATAATAGATCAAAGCGAAAACCATCATTAATTACTTTAGCGTATTTTTCTTTTCTCTTCCAATCTGGATGAAAATCTTTATACTTTTGCCATAATACAAAAAATTCAGATACATTTTTATTTATCCTTTTTACAATTGCATAAATTATTTCCATTCTAAAATGTAAACCAAGGTGAAAATCATCAAAATAATCCATATCTTCTTTTTTAAAGAGTTTATATCTGTCAGAGTTTTTAAAGCTTGCATAGGGGTGGGTTAATTCATATTGGTAAGGACTTTTACCAAACCACGCTATTTTAATTTCATACATAGTAATAGTAATAATAGTTTATTTATTTAATTATATCAACAAAAGCCCTAAAGATCGGGCTAATGTTAGTCAGGTACTCGATGTCATCCAATTTTTAATATAGTGGAGACTATTATTCCACTTCTTGTTGCAGTAGCTCAATAATCTTATTCAGTTTATCGTTTTCAATCCGGGAAAGGGATTTTTGCAGTTCTTCAATTTCTTTTTTAGCTTGGACATTAGTGATAAAATCCTCTCTAGCATGAAAGCGATCACGTTCGTTTTGCCGGTTCTGCGCCATCATAATGATCGGAGCGGCATAGGCGGCTTGGGTGGAAAACAGCAGATTTAACAAAATAAAAGGGTAAGGATCCCAATGGAACATGAAAGCTATTATGTTGATCGTGATCCATAACGCAACAATCACAGATTGGATAATAATAAATTCCCAAGAACCCATAAAAGAAGCTAATTTATCAGCTGTTTTTTGGCCAAAGGTTAAATTTTCAGCATGCTTTTCATGCCAGTTTTTAACAGGGGAGTTTTGATTTAGCATATAGTTTGAATTTATTTGATAAATGCGGTTTTACCAGCTTTATTATAACATAATTAGGTATCTTTTTATCTTTCCCCGGAAATCCTAAACTGCAGCGCTTCGGCCAGATGCGCTGTTTTTATTTCCTCGCTGTTTGCCAGATCGGCAATGGTCCTGGCCACTTTAATCAGTCGGTGGTAGCCGCGGGCCGTTAGATGAAACTTCAGCATCGCTTCTTTAAGAAGTTTTTTACCATCGTCTTCTAACGGGCATAATTCTTCAATATTTTGATTGGAGATCTCGCTGTTGGTGTAAATGACGGTTTTGATGATATTTTGTTTAAACCGGGCCAATTGGATTGCTCTGGCTTGATCAATTCGTTTTAAGATGGTTTGGATTTCTCCGGCGGGAGTTTGCGATTGTAAGTCAAAAAATTTAACGCGCGGCACTTCAATTTGCAAATCAAACCGGTCTAACAGGGGGCCGGAGATTCTTTTTTGGTATCTTAAAATCTGGCTGGGGGTGCACTGGCAGTCTTTTTCCGCATCGGTTAAATAACCGCAGGGGCAGGGGTTGGCTGCCGCCACCAGAGTGAATCTGGCGGGGAATTGCAGGGATTGCGAAGCGCGGGAAATAGTGACTACCCCGTCTTCCAGGGGCTGTCTTAAATTTTCTAACACGGTCCTTGGAAATTCAGACAGTTCATCTAAGAACAGCACCCCCCGGTGAGCTAAAGTGATTTCGCCGGGTTTAGGAAAGCTGCCGCCGCCCACTAAAGCAATGCCCGAGGCGGTGTGATGAGGGCTTCTAAAAGGCCTTTGGGTTATCAGAGGTTCGTTGGCTAAAAGCAACCCAGCCACGCTGTAAATTTTAGTCACTTCCAAAGCTTCGGCCAGGGTTAAGGTCGGCAGGAGCTCGGGCATGGCTTTAGCCAGCAGGGTTTTGCCGCTGCCGGGCGGCCCGACCATCAGTAAATTATGGTTTCCGGCTGTAGCAATTTCCAAAGCGCGTTTGGCCTGTCTTTGGCCCTTAATTTTGGTAAAGGAAAGAATCTGTCTGGTTTTGGCAACATTGCTCGTGCTGGCTTTGGTAAGCGGCTTGATTAATGTTTTGGCTTTAAGGTGGGAGAGCAGTTGCCCAAGATTTTTGACCGGGTAAATTTCTATGCCGGAAATGAGATTGGCTTCGGCGGCGTTTTGGGCAGGCAGATAAAGCCGCTTAAGTTTTAGATCTTTAAGCAGTAGGGCAATCGGCAAGACACCGGTAATGGGCCGAAGCGTTCCATCTAAGGCCAGTTCGCCGACAAAAACCGCCTCTTTGTCATCCTTAGTCAGTTCCAGATACCCTTTAGTAATCAGAACAGAAATAGCAATAGGTAAATCAAAAGCCGGGCCAACCTTTTTTATGTCAGCCGGAGCCAGATTAACCACAATTTTTTGTCGAGGAAAGGCAACGTCACAATTCTTAATGGCGCTTCTGACCCGTTCTTTAGCTTCAGTCACGGCGGCATCGGGCAGGCCGACAATTATAAATTTAGCCGCTTCGCCAATCAGGTCGGCTTCTACCTCAATAATTTGGCCGTCTAAACCACAAGTGGTACAACTGTAGATTTTTGCCGGCATAAACCATTCAAAACATAAAAATAAAAACAGGGGATCCAATAATTTATGGACAACCCTGCTATGACCCTTACTTTAGATCATCTGGAAATATTTGGCAAGTACCCGGTATTTTAAGAAGATGAAATTAAATTGTTTTTATCATTACCGCTGACGAGCGACTGGGAGCGGGACTGATTCTTCAAATCCAAGGCCAATAAAATTATACCCAGAACAATATAGCAGTCAGCCAGGTTAAAAACTGGCCAAATAGGTATTATCAAGTAATCAATGACCCCGCCAAAGCGGATACGGTCAATTAAGTTGCTGATGGCGCCAATGTAAATTAAAATCAGCGGCCATAGCTGGAAGAGTAATTTTCTTTTTAACCAAACTATTAGCAGTAAAAGAACGGCGCTGGTCAAAACAATATTCATCACATTGGGCAGAGGCAGGCCAAAAGCCAGGCCCGGATTAAGATAGTAGTTAAGGCCTAATTGTTTGGTTATAAAAAACCCCGCGCTGGGGGCTTGGCTGATTAGATATTTTATGGTCCGGTCAATGAGAAAAAGCAGCAGGCCAAGTAGAGTCGCCACCCAATATTTTTTCATCAGTTTTTTTTACAACTGCCGTTGGCACAACGGGTGGCGGTGGGCATGGCCTTTAAACGGCCGTCATCAATTTTCGCGCCGCATTTTTCACAAAAACCATAACTGCCGTCATCAATTTTCTTTAAGGCCTTATTGACCATTTCGATAGATGTTTCCAAAGTTTCCTCTAAATAAAGATTACTTTCAAAAGCGGCCACTTCGGCAGCGTTATCATCTTCGTCATCGCCAAATTTAGGAAAGCCAGAGGTAAAGTTCTCTTTTTGCTTGGGGTCTTGGTTAGCAAATGCTTTTAATTGTCCGAGCAGCTTCTTTTTGCGTTCCTCGAGAATTTTTTTTTGTTCTTCTAAAAATTGTTTAGTGTAACCGGCCATAAGCTATTATTATAATTCTTCGTCATTATATGCAAATTAATTATTTTTGTCAATGGCCATTTTCTAGATTAAAAAAGGGCGCTTACGCGCCCCCCTATATATTAATAAAATTAATTAACGAGGTCGTAAACGCCCAATGTTTAAAAATCTACTTTTCTTTCCCTTATAAAAAGAGATTGAGAAGATTCAAGATTTTTAAACGTGGCGCTTTTTCCGACTGTAAAAGCGTAATAATCGTCTACCGAGTTCTTTGTGGCGTGTAAATCCTTTTGTAGGATGTATCGCCTTTTAGTATTTTATTTTTGTTTTTGTAACTTGATAAAACTATTGGGAAATGGTCGGTCATTCCCTGTCGAACTAGTAGACGATAGAAAGATCCCCTAAAAGGGCTACTTGGGATAGCTTTTAGAGGACGACTTCTTTGAAATGAACTATTTTATTTTTGTTTATTAATTCAATTATAGCATATATTTCAAAAAAAATCAACCATTATTCATGGCTAATATTAGATAAAAAAACTCAACTGTAAATTTATTTGTGGATTTCTGAACAATATATTTATTCATATAAGACACAGTTTATCCACAGTTTAGAACTTATATAGCACTTTCCCGATTATTGATATTAATAATTTCCTCATTTTAATGTAAAACAGGCTTTAATTTGACCCTTATCGGTTGTTATTACGTTGATTTTAGCAAAATTTCTTAATATTGGAGCAAATAGTTCATTATTTGTGTCTTTGATACTGAAAATTGAAAAAACTTGATTATTTTTAAAGCAGTCAAGGTAGAATTTTTGAGCAGACATAGCCTCCTCTATGTTGTTGCCAATCATTAATAAATCGCCTTTTGTGGCATAGCCCACTTTTGCTGGCGAATCATGGATAATAAAGACGGTCCAATCATTAATGTTCTTTTCAACCAGTGTTACCGCCTCGGGGTTGCTTATCAGTTCAGTGGCCATTGTTCCGTCGGGCAGAGTAATCTTCTGTTTTTTTGGCTGAAATTGGCCAAAATAGCTGCGTAAATAGCTATCAGCCAGATAAAGATTCTCAATTTTGGCTATAATCCGCCAATCATCACCTCCTTTACCTATCAGCACCGGCCCATTGATTTTTTTTATTAAATTACTTAAAGAAATTTGGTAGTCTAGCCAGAGATAATGATCAATTTCTTCAAAAAGTTGGGCTAAATTAGGGTTTGATTCAAGATTGCTCGAAAAATCAGCCAAATTAGGCAGACCCAAGATGACTTGGCTTTGCCCGGGCATTAAATCCAGCCAACTGGCTAAATCAGTCAGGTTAGCGGTGGGCTCGGCCTGGTCAGGAATAAGGACGGTTTCTAAAAATTTATAACCAGAATTAAATTGTAAAGAATAGTTATTTTTAGTTAAAGCCAGCGGCCAAAGAACATTTTGCAGTTCGGTCAGAATGGGGCTGGGGTATTGGTTATGGAAGAAAGTTTCGCTGACCGAGATGTTCAGCCAAGGGCTTAAGGTAACGGAAAAATCGGGCCAGCTGGCAACTGCCAGCTTTTGTTCAGTCAGCTGTTGGATTATTGATTGACTGCGGCTAATGGCCAAAAACTTTTTTTTGATGACCGCGGTTTGCCAACCGGGAAAGATTACTTGAGAATTTTTTTTAGCTGAATAACTGGCGGGAATTTTGGCTACTAAGCCAAATTCGCCGGCCGGAGTAACAAATAATATTAAATGGTCAATTTTTTTTAGCTCTGCCTGTGATTCTGGCGGCAACTGGCCTAGCTGCTGTTCAATTTCCTGATTAACCGCGTTATAAACTGCTTCCAGCAGCTCATTTTTTAAAAATTGATCTTTGCTAACTTTGGGTAAAGTAAATCTATCCATTTTCAGCTCAAAACTAATGGCCAGGTTTTGAGGCAACAGCTGGTCAAGGGCATAATCGGTCTTAAGATAGTAATGATAAATCAGAATGCCGCTGATAATTAAAAGGACTGCCGTCAGCGACAGGATGATCTTGAAACCATGTTTTTGCCAAGAGCGTTTAGGCGAGGCAAAATTGACGCCGGGATTGACCATAACGGTTGTAGTATACTAAAAAAAGCGTCATTTGGAAAAGCCCAGCCGCTCACGAGCGGCTGGGCTGGATTTAGATAATATTTGGTATAAAATCAGAATCTTTTTCGGTGCGGCGGGCGTTTATGAGGATCGTTATAGTTGCTATGCCCGCGATAGTTATGATTGCCGTTTTTAAAACCGCTTTCTTTTCTTTCAAAATAGCCGCTCGGTTTTTCTAACAGCTCTTTGCGGGAAAGCTCAATTCTACCTCTTTCTTTATCAACGCCCATCACTTTAACTTTGACCCGGTCGCCGATATTTAAAACATCAGTAATTTTGTTAACATGTTCCCAGGCCAGATTGGAGATGTGGACCATGCCGTCTCGTCCGGGCAAAATCTCCACAATCGCGCCGATCTCTTCGCCATTACTTTGGCCTTTAATTATCTGAGTAACGGTGCCTTCATATTCTTCGCCAATCTGGATTTCTTTAGTCAGCCGTTCTATCCATTCAATGGCCTTTTGAGAACCCGTGGCGGAAACGGCCGTAATAAAGACGGTGCCGTCCGGTTCCAAGTCAATCTGCACGTCGCACTCTTCAATGATTTTATTAATGATTTTGCCGCCCGGGCCGATAACGTCACGGATTTTATCGGGGTCAATATGCAAGATGGTAATTCTGGGAGCGTAAGGCGATAGTTCCTTGCGGGGTTCGGCAATTGCCTGCCGCATCACCTCTAAAATTTGCAGCCGGGCCGTTTTGGCTTTAATCAATGTTTCGCGGCAAACATCTACGCTAATACCTCTTAGTTTGATATCCATCTGAATGGCCGTTATGCCCTGGGTAGTGCCGGCCACTTTAAAATCCATGTCAAAGGCATGGTCTTCAATGCCCTGAATATCCGTAATAATTTTGTAATTAGCTTTATTTTGGTCAGCGGTTACCAGACCCATGGCAATGCCGGCTACCGGAGCTTTGATAGGCACGCCGGCGTCCATTAAAGAAAGAGTGGAACCGCAGATGGCCGCTTGCGATGAAGAGCCGTTAGAGCTCAAAACCTCGGAGACTACTCTAATGGTGTAAGGGAACTCTTCCTTATCTGGCAGGACCGACTGCAGCGCTTTTTCCGCCAAAGCGCCATGCCCGATTTCTCGCCGGCCCGGACCGCGGGAAGGTCTGACCTCGCCCACGGAGAAGCCCGGAAAGTTGTAATGGTGCATGTAGCGTTTTTTGCCCTCTTCTTCCATGCCGTCCAAATATTGTTCATCGCCTGGTGCGCCTAAAGTGACGATAGAAAGCACTTGCGTTTCGCCCCGGCTGAATAAACCGGAACCATGGACTCGTGGCAGAAGCTGCACCTCGGCCGCCAGCGGTCTGATTTCATCCATTTGTCTGCCGTCCACCCGGATATTTTTTTCTAAAACCATTCTGCGGGCCGCTGTTTCTAAATATTCTTCTATCATCGCCAGTCCCTTAGCCCGCGCCTCTTTATTGACTTCGTTGTCTTCTTTCAATATGTTATCGATTTCATCTTTGAGATTCTGGATGTTGGCTTTGGTTTTGGCTTTATCAGCGGAAAAAACATCACCAATCTTTTTAAGCAGATAAGGTTCAATTTTACTCTTTATCTTTTCTCTTTCCGCTTTTTCTTCGGCCGTTTCCAGGGCAGAGGTTTTTTCTTCACCGACTTTCGTCTGGATTTCTTTGATGAATTTAACCACTTTTTTTAAGTTTTTTTGGCCAAAAGCAATGGCCTCGGCGATGACTTCTTCGCTGGATTGCCGGGCAGCGGTTTCTATCATCACCACATCCTCTTCGGCGCCGGCCAAAAAAATGTCAAAATCAGATTTTTCTCTGGCCGCGTAAGTGCTGTTTAAAACCCATTCACCGTTGATTTGCCCGACTCTGATGGCGCTGATTGGTCCATTCCAAGGAATAGGCGAAATAGCCAGAGCGGTAGAAGCGGCAATGAGAGACGGCACATCAGGATCGTTTTCGCCGTCCACCGCCAGCACCGTTATCATGACTTGCACGTCTTTGCGTTCCGTTTCTTTGAATAAGGGTCTGATAGACCGGTCTATAATCCTGGCGGTGAGAATGGCTTCGTCGGTGGCTCGGCCTTCTCGTTTAATCCATCTGGAACCCTTAATTTTGCCGGCAGCATAAAGTTTTTCTTCATAATCAACCATTAACGGAAAATAATCCACATCTTCCTTAGGTTCGCTGCCGGTGACGGCGGTAGCTAAAACAACGGTGTCGCCGTATTGCACCGTGCAGGCGCCGTGCGCTTGGCCGGCCAGTTTGCCAACTTCTATTTTTAGAGGTTTGCCAGCAAACTCCAGTTCAAACTGTTGAACTTTTTTCATAAATTGATTTCTTTCTCATTGTGCTGGCAGTCAGACTCCAGACTTTTTTCCATCATTCAGGCATTTAACGCCTATAAGAAAAAGTCTATCTGTCTGCTTGCCAGCAGATATTATTTAATCTTCATTAAAAATCTTTTCTGGTCTTGCGATAGGTCAATAAAGTCGTCGGCGGCTTCGCGCAATGATTTGGAGGAGCTTTCGCCAAAGGCAATGACTTCCACTTGCAGTCCGTGGTTTTGCAGATACTCCACCATCGGCACATAATCGCCGTCGCCTGAAACCAAAATAATTACGTCCAGCCGCGGCGAAAGTTTAATTGCATCCATGGCAATACCCACGTCCCAGTCCGCCTTCTTGGCTCCGCCGGGGAAGATTTGCAAGTCCTTGGTTTTGATTTTAAAGCCTGATTTTTCCATCGCTTCAAAAAAAGCCGCCTCTTCTTTGGTGGGCGAAGTGATAACGTAAGCGACGGCGGAGATTAGTTTGCGGCCGGCGGTGGCCTGCCTTAAAATTTCTTTAAAGTTCACCCGGCTGTTAAAAAGGTTGCGGGCCGAATGATACATATTCTGGGTATCCACAAATATGCCGATGCGTTGGTCTGGATGCTTGATCATATATTGACGATAAAAATTTCTATGTAAGGATATCTAAGCGGGCAGTTCCGATGTTTCTGGTTCGGCCTCGGCAGTTTCTTCGGTCAATATTTCCGCTTCTTCCATAAGATTCTGTCGTTTAGCGATTTTTATTTTTAATCTTTTGACTATTTTTTCAAAACTCTCGGAATTCTCTTTCTCTAAATATCGGAGCAGCTTTCTTCTTAAAGAAACTTTTCTAATCAGACCGCGCCGGGAGGAATAGTCCTTTTTATGCTCCTTTAAATGGTCGGTCAGCTCTTTAATCTCTTCGGTTAAAATGGCGATTTGAATTTCCGGCGAGCCGGTGTCGCTTTGGTGGGTTTTAAATTTTTGAATGATTTGTTGCTTCTTTTTTTTGTCTAACATAAAATTCTTTCTTGTTGTGGCGATGTCCAAGCCAAGTAATGTTAGACTTATGCCCGGCCGAGAGATCGTCGTTTATTAATAAGATGATGAATAATCGTTGTTTAGAAGATAGCATTATATTCATTAAATGTCAAGGATAAAGTGCCCGCGTCAGTTATGCGCCTTCCCCCGGTTCGAGCTCGGGGCGAGAGCTGGTGGAAGTCTATTAAGTATTAAGTGGATTAAGTTAATTACAGTTGAGAGCATAATATTGGGTTTATTTTGCGACACAATGTGGTATAATTAATACAGGATTAAAGGCACTCAAGCCCGGAATGATACTTGATGCTTAAATTCAACTTATGTTAAATCAGCTGCAAAAACTTATTCAGGAATTTCTGGAATATTTGGAAATAGAAAAAAACCGCAGTCAGCTGACCGTCAGCAATTACAGTTTTTATCTAAAGAGGTTTTTTGATTTTGCCAAGATTATGGAGCCGGCGCAGATTTCTCAAGACAAGGTGCGACAGTTCCGTCTTTACCTGAATCGTTTGGTATCCGGTCAAAAAAATTTAAGCAAGGCCACGCAAAATTATCATATCATTGCTTTGCGCTCCTTTTTAAAGTATTTAGCCAAAAGAGACATCGTCACTTTGCCGGCGGAAAAGCTGGAGCTGGCGAAAATCTCCGACCGCACCATCGGATTTTTAGAAGGCGGGGATTTAGAAAGAATTTTGGCGGCGCCACTGGCCGTAAAAAGTCCGGCCATTATTCAGCTGCGGGACAAGGCGATTTTGGAACTGTTTTTTTCCACCGGCCTGCGCGTCTCGGAACTGGCCAATTTAAAGATTGATTCCATCAACCTGAAAAAGGACGAATTCACCGTGCGGGGCAAGGGCGACAAGCCCCGGGTAGTTTTTTTATCCAATCAGGCGCGGTATTGGCTGAAGCAATACTCAGACAAAAGGCAGGATATGGACCGGTGTCTTTTTATCAGCCACGATCGGGCCAGCGCCAAAAGGCAGACAGCAGAGTCAAATCGGTCAGTTGCCTTGACGCCCCGTTCCATTCAGCGTTTAGTGCAAAAATACGCCCGGGCCGCCGGCATTACCAAAGAAGTAACGCCTCACACTTTGCGCCATTCCTATGCCACCGATTTATTAATGAACGGCGCCGACATCAGGTCGGTCCAGGCCATGCTCGGCCATTCTTCCATTACCACCACCCAGATTTATACCCACGTCACCAATCAGCAGCTTAGGGACGTTCATAAAGCTTTTCATGGCCGCCGAAGAGATAAAGATTGACTTTTCAGCGAATCAATGATATTTTAGTCAAGTTTAGTGTGCCCTTGCAGTTTCCGCCAGAGGCGGACAAGCAACGGACCCCGTACCACCTGAACCCCTTGTAGTTCAACGGATAGAACAACAGCCTTCTAAGCTGTGGATCCAAGTTCGATTCTTGGCAAGGGGACCAGATGGTGCGGGGCTTATTAATTTATGCTAGGATAATCCTGTATGAAAATTTTAGGCATAGAAACATCGTGCGATGAAACAGCAGCAGCGATGTTACAAGTTCCAAGCACCAAATTCCAAGCAACAAATAAATTCCAAATACTGAGCAATATTGTGGCGTCGCAAGCGGCGATACACCAGAAGTACGGCGGGATTGTGCCGGAAGTGGCGGCGCGGAAACATATTGAAACCATCATTCCTGTTATTCAAGGAGCTCTATCTCCCCAATTTCAACGGCCTGATTTAATTGCCGTCACCCAAGGGCCGGGATTAATCACGGCGCTGCAGGTGGGCGTGCAGACGGCCAAAACTTTAGCTTATGTCTGGAATATTCCCTTGGTCGGCGTTAATCATCTGGAAGCGCATTTGTGGAGCCATCTCTTAAATCAAGATACAAGATACAAGATACAAGAAACAATCTTGCCGGCCATCGGCCTGGTAATTTCCGGCGGCCATACCGAGATGGTTTTGGTTAAAGGCGTTGGCCGCTATCAATTAATCGGCAGAACCCGGGACGATGCGGTGGGCGAGGCCTTTGACAAAGTGGCTAAGCTCTTGGGCTTGGGCTACCCGGGCGGCCCGATCATCAGCCATTTTGCCCAAGAAGGCGACCCTGATAAAATAATTTTCCCCAGGCCGATGCTGAAATCACCTGATTTTGACTTTAGCTTTTCCGGCGTTAAAACAGCCGTAAAATATCATCTTAAAAATTTGATTCCTGTCGGCAATTTAAGCCAGGCGATGATCAATGATGTCTGCGCCGGTTTTCAGCAGGCCGTTGTTGACGTTTTGGTCAGTAAGACCGTCATCGCGGCGGAGAAATATAGAGCTAAGTCAGTTATTTTGGGCGGCGGCGTCAGCGCCAATCAGCCGCTGATTAAAGAATTATCCAAAAGAACCAAAGATTCGGCCCTGGAGTTCTTTTATCCGGCGCCGGAATTTACTGGCGACAATGCGGCCATGGTGGCTCTGGCCGGTTTTTTAAATCAAAAAAAAGCCCAGCCCGGGAACTGGCAGAAACTTGCGGCACAAGCCAACTGGTCGTTAGCTTGAACGGTCAACTGACATCAGCGGAGTGGTGCATGGATAAAATTAAATGGGTATACTATGGCAGTTGGAACAGGGTTAGAATAGAAGTATAACTATTAACCTTGTC
>Ga0066639_10002087_pt1 | contig 17615 bp, 10 predicted proteins | sample CryGeyCG2114_010_2_FD_59504 | JGI IMG/M metagenome (GOLD analysis project Ga0066639, IMG submission 59504) | Groundwater microbial communities from aquifer - Crystal Geyser CG10_big_fil_rev_8/21/14_0.10 | ecosystem: Environmental > Aquatic > Deep subsurface > Groundwater | place: USA: Utah...
TGGCGACGTGGTGCAGGAGACTAATTATTACCCATATGGATCTGTGATCTATGACGCTGCGAACAGGTTCCTATACACAGGCAAGGAGCTGGACCGATCTAGTGGCTTGATGTATTACGGGGCCAGGTATTACGATGCTGGATTGGGACAGTGGGTACAAGCTGATCCATTGATACAGGACTTGTACAACCCACAGGGACTGAATAGGTATTCGTATGTGCTGAATAATCCGTATAAGTACATAGAAACAGAGTTATTCTCTATACTTTCCAAAAACAATCGTGGAGTAAATTCCACCAAACCCAGCGGCATTGTTCAAAACCAAATCAACTTCTTGCTCAATTGAATTACTCATAACATAATTTAGATTGGCACATTCAGGATCCACTTCTTCAAGTCCTCCTGTTACCGGTATTATATTCCGATTTAATACATACACGGATGCTACTGATTCCTGTGCTGAAGACGCTTCTTGTGAATGACCTAAAGACCCCTTTATGGAGCTTACGAAGGGTCTGCAACAATTACCATCAAATACTTTTTCAACAGCATGTGATTCTTCTATGCTGTTTTTTTGTGTAGCAGTTCCATGAGAACATACATAAACCTCTTTCTTCTGCAAGTCACTATCACTTATTCCAGAATTATACAGAGCCTTGGTCATGGCCGCAGAATAACCATCTCTTGACACGTCTGCAAAGTGTCCTGAAACTGACAAGACGCTTCCGCATCCTAAAACTTCTGCATATATTTTTGCATTTCTTTTTTGTGCATGCCCTAATTCTTCTATTATTAGCATGCCGGAACCTTCAGATATGATGAAACCATCTCTTCTCACATCAAATGGTTTCATGGGATATGTATCCGTACTCCTTGACATGGGGGAGATTCTTCCTGATAAATCATCAAATGGGTGAGGAACACTCAGATGAGCAGAAGAGCTACCTGCAATTCCACAGTCTATTTTTCCAAAAACTATATTATCATAAGCCATTTCAATATTTACATTTCCAGTAGCGCATGCAGCCGAGGAAATACCAAAGGAACAGTTCTGAATATTGTTTTCAGCTACTATACAAGACGTCAATGATCCTGGGATGCTGTAAAAAGTCCATGTAAGTGAAGGGCTTCCCTCAGATATGAGGGAGTTATCACCTCGTAATGTTCCTGTAAATATACCGATTCGGTCTTTATCCTCGTTATCCAGATCCAATCCAGAATCTTCAAGAGCCATCTGACAGGCTCTCAAACCATAATAAATTGAACGCCCACCATTAGGAACTCCTAGTTTTCCTATACGTTTCCTTAATTCCGAACTTATATATTTTTCAGCGGGGAATCCATCAACCTCGCCAGCAATGCGTGTTTTATGTTTGGCTGTTAAGGGAAACATTGTTATTTCCCTGAAGTTTGGAGTTCCTTTTACTATTCCATTCCAATATTCATCGGTTTCAAGGTACCCGAAGGGTGATACCACACCCATTCCAGTAACTACGACTCTAGGCTTCATAATCTAAATAAAAGGTTAAATTTTAAATTCATATCACGATAGTTAGCACACGAAAAGGTTTTGTAGTTTACTGTTTTATATTATATATGCAAAAGGGTTGGCTAGCTGTATTTGTAATCTTACTTGTAGTGGCTACCGTTAGCTCTGTGTCTTCTGATGATGTGATTCCTGAGGCTGTGATGCTCAAATCTAGGACTATATATACGAAGGATGTTGTTATTCATGACAAGGGATACGCGATAATACAACTTGATGGAATACCTGATGAGGTTGAGAAGCAGGGACTTGCTGCCAGAGGTGTTCGGCTTCTGGAATATTTGCCACAGAACTCATGGATTGCCGATGTGGATGATGTGAATCAGCTCGAGGATCTTGGTGTTTTGTATGTGGGAGATATTAAACCTGAGGATAAGAGGGGGCATATATCAGGCAGCAGGTATTCTGTCGTGATTTCTGATCTTGGGAAGGAAGAGGCAAGGCAGGTCGTGGAAAGGTATGGAGAGGTTCTGCATGAGCCAATTAGAAATAATGTATGGGAGGTAGAGATCGCGGAGGATCAGATTCCAGGCCTGCTTGAGGAGGAATCTGTCAGATGGGTCCAAGCCAGACATGAACTCATGACGTATAATGATGGATCCAGATCTGTGATAGGTGTGGATTTGATACAGGTATCTCCCTACGGACTGAACGGGACTAATATTGTTATCGGGGAATGGGATGCAGGCTGGGCCGAAATCACGCACACTGCACTTGCAGACAGGACCTTCATAGGTGACGCGCTTGGGTGTGGAGGTGCAGGGGATACAGGCACCTGCGGAGAGTTTTGGCATTCCACGCATGTCGCCGGCACTTTGATAGGTAATGGTTCTGGAAGCAATGGCCTTTGGGGAATGGCACCTAATGCGACGCTGATAACATATGAATGGCCTGACACGTATGATGAGCTTGTGAATGAAACCAATGAGTCCATATCAAACCGTAGTGTAATAGTCTCACAGAACTCCTGGGGATACAACGTTCATTCAGATTGCAGTGAACTTGGAGATTATGACCTCTGGTCTGCATATTACGACAACCTTACTATTGGTAACGGGATAGACAAGCCTATATTATTTGTTTTCGCTGCAGGGAATGAGAGAGGCGTGGGTTTGGATGGTGGCGGCAAATATTACTGCGGCACTGCAAGCCAGGGTAGTCATGTATACAATACTACAACAGGTCCCGGAGGCACAGCAAAGAACACACTTGTGGTTGGATCAGTTACCAAGGCGGGAGATATGTCTTCATTCTCTTCCTGGGGCCCTACTGATGATGGCAGGATAAAACCGGACGTGGTTGCTGTTGGTTCTAATGTTAACTCCACGTTTACAGGCAATACTTATTCATTCTCGTCAGGCACATCCATGGCTGCTCCTGCTGTTTCTGGTTTGGTTGCCCTGATTTACGAGGATTTCAGGAATTATCTTGGCATCCAGAACCCGCTTCCATCCACAGTCAAGGCACTGATAATACACACTGCAAAGGATATGAACAACACAGGACCTGACTACACGACAGGCTGGGGGCTTGCGAATGCCACGACAGCCATAGACAAGCTAAGGGAGGATTCCAATGGAACTGATGTTATAACAGAGGATAATCTGACGAATGGGGAAGATGATGTTTACTATATATATGTTCCATCAGGAGAGACTGAGTTTAAGATAACCATTGTGTGGGATGATTATCCAGGTTCTGTTGCAGCTTCAAAGGAGCTCGTGAATGACATTGACCTTGTAGTTACAAACTCCACAGGTGAGAGGGTTTATCCATGGACTCTTGGATTTGACCCGTCAGAAGATGCAAGACAGGATGCAAGGGATGACAGGAACAACGTGGAACAGGTTTATGTTGCAAATCCCGCAAGCGGCGTGTGGACCGTTCTTGTTAATGGGACTTCTGTACCGCAGGGACCGCAGAACTACTCTCTTGTCAGCAGTCTGAGTTTTGACGTGCCGATTGTTACGCAGAACACTCCGCAGGATAATATACTGACAGCTGACTCGAATGTAACATTCAATTGTTCCACACGAGACACGTCAGCATTAGAGAACGTAACTTTGTATCATAATATAGGAGGCTGGCACGCGAATGACACTCAAGACATAACAGGAACAACCAACTCGACCAAGTGGAATATAACAGGAATAGCTGACGGGACATACACATGGAACTGCCTTGTTTATGATAACTCCTCCATACTCACATGGGGAACAAACAGGACGTTCATAATTGACGCATCATACCCTTCATGGTCTGGTAATGAGACCAATATCACAAGTGCATACACGTCTGATGACCTCTCGTTCTTCAACATAACATGGACTGACACACGCTTGGATAGCGTGTTTATACAGGGTAACTGGTCAGGATCGGACTTGAACTACACCCCGTATAACACATCAAACAGTTACGAATACAACACGACACTGCCTGCAGGCACGTTTTACTGGCAGTCATGGGCCAACGACACAGCAGGTAATTTGAACATGACTGATGCATGGATATTTGAGGTCAGCAAAGCGTCTGTGTCCGTGAACCTCACCCTTAACTCAACAGACGGAGATGTTAATTATGAGACAGGGGAAACAGCCAATTTGACATCTATTATGAATGTTTCAGGTAAGAACATGACAATATACAGGAATGGGACAAGCCTTGCTAACGGGTCCACTCCACTTGAATACTACTGGGATACGACAGGCTCAGACCTGGAGGCATATAACATAACTGTAATATTCGGAGGAGATCAGAATTATACATCAAGCTCAGACATGCACATACTCATAACAGAGGATACGCAGGCACCAAACATATCATCTGAGAATCTGTTTCCGCCTCTGATAACAAGCGGGGAGAATATAACTGTTTCAGCTTTCATAACAGATAATTTCCTTGTGAACAGCTCTGAGGTCTGGTTTAATGTTTCCAATACCACATGGTCTGTTCTAGTCTTCATGGAAAATGTTTCCGCGCTTTATAACACGAGTTATAATACAACAAACCTGAGCACAGGTATATACACTGTGGGCATATTTGCGAATGATACAGGACTGAACCAGGTAAACACAACTGTGGGAAGTTTCGAGGTCGCTGAAGAAGTCAGTGTGTCTATCAGCATACTTGACTATCAAGGCAACCAGTCAAACTCAACAGCAGTGTACATATTCTACAACAACACACAGGAAGAGAGGAACTACTCTCTTGATAATATAACAAATGTTACAGATTCTCTTCCAAACGGTTTCTGGGACATCAAGATAGTAAGCAGCTTCAATGTGACTTACGAGGATGTGAATATAACAAACACGTCAAACAACATAAGCATGGATGATAACATAACAGAATCCTCTGTTACATTGCCTTCTAATATCCTGGTTTTTGCACGGGTCGTGGCCACTGAGACGTCCCTGGATTGCACAGGAGCTCAGATAGAATTATCATATGACAATTCTGTTATAACAAGCTCCTCAAGGGTTGGTGTCTACGCGTGTCATAGTTGGGACATGTCAGCCAGATCATGCACAGGAATCTGGGAGAATATTACAGAAAATAGCACCATAAACACGACCTCTTATTTAGCGGTGATAAACACGACCAACACATCAGCATTTGCGGTGGCTGAGGGTTATACTTGCGGGGATGGTATAATTGATACGGGCGAGACGTGCTCTACATGCCCTTCTGATGCAGGCGCATGTCCTGTTGTTAATGCTAACACTGGTGGTGGAGGTGGATCACCTAAAACGCCTGAAGTGCCGAAAACCAAAGAACTGAGTATCACAACAGGCGGAGAAATCACAGCTGTGAACTCCACTAGCTTCACTGTAACAGTGAATAATACAGGTGATGTGGTTATGACTAACGTGAGTCTCGAAGTGGATACTGATTGTGATTCATGCGAAATAAAGATAGCACCTGAAGCTGTTGATTTAGAGCCGAATGAAAGGCAGATATTCCAGGTAATTATATCTGGAAGGGTGTATGGCACCTACAACATCAACTTTTCTGTAACATCTGATGAGGGTGTGTCTAACAGCACAGATGCAATACTCAACCTGTTTGGCTGCAAGCCTGATGATAATGAGTGTTTTGGGTTGGATCTGATGTACTGCAATGCTGGAAACTGGACGTTGAATGAAAGCTGCAATTACAACTGTTCAGAGGTTGGATGCATCCCAAAGCCCATGATGTGCATACCAGCGGCAAAGAGATGCACTGAGATGGGTCTAGAGGTGTGCAATATAGATGGATCTGAGTGGGTTTTGGCTGAGGAATGCAACTGCATGGATGGTAAGTGTGTTGTAATTTTAGTAGACTACACGTATACGGTAATAGTTTTTATGGTCATTGCTCTCCTACTGGTCTTTGTCAAAACACGTCACAACAAGAAAAAGAGGAAGATGTTCAGATACACCTTTAAGAGATAAATATAAATGCAAGCTCCCCTATAAGTTAATTAATCTGTTTCTCGATATATTATTTATGCATAGAGGGATTTACCTACTTGTGGGTTTATTCATACTCATAGGGTTGTTTGTAATAATTCCTGCATATGGGCAGGAGACAGTATTTCTACAAGAGTCTGCATGTAAGGCTGGCACCACAAGACCATGCGGTTCGAATATAGGTGCATGCCAATCAGGTTACAGGGCATGTGTAGATGGTGTTTGGGGTCAATGTGTTGGAGGCAAGATGCCTCTTGGTGAGGTATGTGACGGTGTGGATAACAACTGCAACGCAGAGATTGATGAAGATGGTGTATGTGATAAGATCCCTACATGCAATGATGGAGAGGTTGACACATGTGGTTCTAATATAGGCGAATGCCAATCAGGAATAAGTGTATGCACCGAAGGTGAATGGAGCGACTGTGAGGGTGGTATAGGACCCTCAGAGGAGATTTGTGATTATTTGGATAACAATTGCAATGGTGAGATAGATGAAGATTGCCCTCCTGCAGCCCCAGGAGATGCGGATATTATATTCAGTGACTTTGATGTCAATATGACTTTGATTGGTGTCAATGAATCAGCACGTTTCAGTGTTTTGGTTACATCTCAATCAAGTTCTATAAACACTGTTAGTGGGAGGGTGAATGGTGTTTTACAGGAATTCACACAAGGTGATGGGGATCTCTGGTACTATGACTGGGTCTGTCACGATGAAGACCCTGAAGTCGGTTTCACGTATGTAGAAGCTTATGATAATTCAAGCGCAAACGCGAATGAGACTGTTACAGGCGTTTCAGCAGCATGTGCTGATGTAGGTGATTCAGGCCTTTACTGGAGCAATGCAAAAGAGACGCCAGCAGATCCTGCAATCTACTCCTCAGGTCAGGTATACCAGTTTAATGTTACATGGTCTGGAGGGGATAATTCAACAATCTCAGCATTGATTGAGCATGATTTCTCGAATACAACTAAGAATTATACAACCTCGAATGTGGGTGACGAATACTATTATCAGTGGACCGGACTAGATGTGGGTACCTACAAATGGGGGATGTATGCCACCCAAAATAATGTCACGAAAACTACTGGTGAGTTCACATACACTGTGACAAAGGCCACACCAACACCAAACCTTTTACTTGAGCCTTCGAATAATGTGACATACGGGACAGAGACCGTAGCCACATGTTTATATACAGAACCTGGGATAACTCCTATGTTATTCAGGGATTACAGTTCTGTCTCAAACCCTGATCTTCAGATCCTGCCTGTGGGCGAATATATTTACACATGCAACAACACAGATAATTTGAACTATGAATCCGCTGAAACATCTGGATATCTTACTGTAAACCAAAGGCAATCAAGTATTATATTACTGATTAACAGTGAGGCAGATAATGCATACGTTTTATATCCAGCTGAGACTAATGTGAGCGCCTACTCTTCTGTGGCAGGCTTGGTCTTATACAGGAACTCCACACTTGTTAATAATTCTGACATAAGCACGCTTCCACCTGGAATCTATAATTACACAGCTATAACCCCTGAAACCCACAACTCATTGGGTGACTTCCTGACACGATGGCTCACTGTTGGCCAGCCCTCTATCTCATGTCAGCTTGGATTCAGCCCTGGAACTGAAATAGATTATGGGGATGATTTCAGCGCTGAATGTTTATGCAACGGATCGGAAGGTGATCTATGGATTGATTCTGTTTTCATGCCTGCAAATGAGACCATAAACCTTACTACAGGCACATATGAATTCATCTGCAATACCACAGTACCAAAGTACTACTTGTTATTAGATGATACTGAAACTGTCACAGTCAACAAGGCCGATAATCCAGTGACTCTGTATCTGAACAATGTGGAGAATAACAATGTCACTGTAGTATATGGGCAGAATAATGTGATAGGTATCTCTGCAGGAGGCATAGCCAAGCTTTACAGGAATGGTAAGTCTGTTCTCAATCCAGATTTTGTGCCATTGGCTGTCGGTACTTACGAATACTATGTAAATGCAACAGATGATGCGAATTATATAGACAACACAACAGGACTCACATACCACTTGACCATTAAAAAGGCACCCACATCTATTACAACCCTGATCAACTCAAATCAGGGAGATGCTACAACAACTACAGGAGCGGGTATTAGATTTGATGTTATATTAAATATCACAGGCAATGTCTCATTAAATGTAAATACAACAGGAGAAATAAACCATACAGGACCAAGTCCTCTTAACCGTACTATAATAATATCCGAAGCTGGTATCTTCCTGGTTAATGGATCCTTTGAAGGGGACGAAAACCACACAGGATCTTCTGATTCTCACTTGCTAACTATTGAAGATGTAGACACAGGAAACGCTGTTGGTATACACAACCTGACACACTACAACATGACTGACACAAATATAACCATATACTGGGAAACTAACCTGGAATCACATACCGAGGTCATATACGAGATTTTAGGCAACTCGTCATCCATTACAAACACCGAGAATAATACACTTATACTGCAGCATGAAATCATGCTTGAGGATCTGATGCCGAACACAACATATTTCTACACTGTCAGATCCTGCGATCACACATTCATAAACTGTGAGATACAGGATGGAGAACCGTTCACAACCACGAGCTATAGCCTCTGCGAAGAGGACTGGGAATGCACAGAATGGGATGAGCTGGTATGCGGTAATAGGACATGCACAGATAACAATGAATGTGACACTGAGATTGATAAGCCTTCTGAGTACCTGGAATGTGATGAGGTGGTGAATGATACCAACCAGACAACTCCACCTCCTTACGTGCCCCCAACACCTGAGGTTGTTGAAAAAACGAGCCGTGTAATGCTGCTTGCACCAGGATCTGCCATAGAGACCAACAGCAATGTAAAGCAGGCTTCACAGAAGGCACTGAAGCTGCCAACATTAGACACGATAAAGATAAGGGGATTTGTTGAGACCTCAAGGCTGATAGTTAATGATTTCTATGCTGTCAAGCATCTTCAGACAAGCAACTCTGAATCCCGACTTGTCACAAGCTTCGAGTATGTAGGAGACGTCAAGATCAACAACTTCATAGTATATGACAAGATACCAAAGGCGTTCGCATCCTCTGCAGATCAAATAACTGTTTACGCTCCGAAGACCGCTACATATGAGATTGTAAACAATGATCCTGAATTTCTGTTTGTTTATAACCAGCTGTTGCCAAAGGATCAGGTTATAATAAGTTACACTACAGGTCATCTTGTGGATCTTGAGCTGATCAACGATACTGAGACAGAGATTTATGGTGAAAACACAGAAGTTATACCTGTCTGCAACAACAACGGCGCGTGTGAATTTGATATAGGCGAGAATCTTGTCACATGCCCTGCTGACTGTGAGCTTGCAGGCTTGTGTACGCCAGGAGAACTGAGATGTGTGGATAACCTGCTTCAGTCATGTGATAATGAGGGTATTACATGGAACACTGTTGAACATTGCCTTAACGGTTGTAATGAAAACCAATGCAAATCACGGGTATGGGAATCCTCGTTCTACATAATCATAATAGTTATAATAATCATAGTCTTGGTTGTTTTATACAATTTGTATATCTTCATGGTGAAAAAGGAGCCTCCGGCATTCATCCAGAACCTGATTAAGAAACTCAGGGTGAAGAAGGTGACAAAGGTCGTGGATAAAACCTTGCTTGGTAAGGATGAAGAGACTGAGAAGTATAGCAAGCTGACGCGCGAACAAAAGGAGGAGCTTGCACGGAAGAGGCTTGAGGCAAGGATTGAAAAGGAGATGGGAAAGAAGCCCGAAAGTGAACCAACGGATAAAACTACAGAGAAATCAGAGGCTAAAACAGATGAGAAGCCTAAGGAAGAACAATCCAAAAATGAGGACAAAACTACAGAGAAAGGGGAAAGTCCAGAAAAAAGGCCTGAAGAGGAATCCAAGAAGAAAAAGGTTGACCTGAAGTCTCTACAAGAAGAACTCGACAATATATGAACTATCACAGCGTTATACTTATAAATACTTCTTCTAAAATAGATACATGAAATCGCTTTTTGAGCTTCTCGTACAGGACGTGCTTCCAACAGCGCGTTCCTTGATTGCTAAGAAGTTGATATCAGATTACGGGTTGTCACAGAAACAGGCTGCAGAGAAACTTGGAATATCTCAGCCTGCAATTTCTCAATACAACAAGAACATCCGCGGTGTGAAGAACTACCTCTTCCAGGAAAAGGATGCCACGGATTTCATAGACGATCTGACAAAAAAGATAGCAAACAACGAGGTCACGACAGACAAGTTAAACTATGAATTCCTCGAACTGATGAAATTTGTCAAGCCTGACATTGAAAGGGAAGATATAATTTCAAACTTAAACACGATCTAGGAAAACTCCAGAATCAATGTGCCGTTATTAAATGACTTTCCTATAAGTCGCATGTTGTTGGGTTTTGTGAGGATCTTGAAATATCCCTGATCCCCTGCAACTGCCCTTATCTCGACAGAGTTCTCAAGCTCCTTTACCTGTATGTCCCTCTCAGACTTGACCTTGGGAAGCTCTACATCAACAGCGATCTTGTGGCTGAGCCTCTTGATTGTGGACTTGGGCTCCTCTGTTTTCTCAGGAACCTTCAGCACCTCTTCGTTGTTTTGTACTCTTCTAACAGGCTTCAGGCCGAACTTATCACGTACCTGCTTCATCATCTTCTCCTTGTCAACATTACCGAAGGTGTTGATAGAAACTGAAGGGGGCTTGTCCCCTGCTCGTGTTATCCTGACTGAAAAGCCCGACCTTCTGGATTTAGAGTCAGGACTTATTAGATTCCTGTTCATGTTCCTAATCATGGGTGATATGTCAAAGAACTCTACATCCTTGTCAGCTCTCTTCTCCATTGAACTCATTTCCTTAAACATCCTGCTAAGCAAATCATCCATCTTAAACATGTCCATCTGCCTGGCTCCGCAGCCTGGGCAATACTTCCATTCCTTTTTGGTTTCGGTTTTACAAAATCTGCATTTCATGGTATATCTTTATTCCGGGGGTTAATAAGTATTCATTATATTATATCCAAATATATAATATGCATAAACTCCTGCTCTTAACATTACTTACTCTTTTAGTTCTATCCCAACCTGTGTACTCACAGGAGTTTGGAGATGCCTTCAGCATACCTTCTGGCGAGATACCGCAAGTAGTATCAGTGGATACAGCATTCAGGACTGCTTCTGAATATCAACTGAACATACCAGATAACGTAATATCCATGAGTATGGATGCCAATATATATCTGGCAAAATATGATAGTTATGTGCGCGTTTTGGTTGTGGATGATAATGGGAATGAGCACCTTCTATACCAGGCCGATTTCCCACTCACAGATAAAATGAACCTAAAAGGTGTATGTGAAGAGACATGCTTCATTGAATCAGGCATAAAACCTGATAAGCTAGTAATAGAGATGTCTGACGGCTCTGGTATATATTTGAACCGGATCAACTACCTTCCTGAGGGTTCCTCCATCTGGAATGGATACAACCCCACCACAATCAAACAGTCTCAAGTGGATTTCAGAATAAACACTCTGAATCAGAAAGGCCTTAGCTGGACCGCAGGTCAGACCCCTGTTAGTAATTATTTTTATCATGAAAAAAAGGACTTTTTCAGTGGATGGTTCGGGACCACATGTGGATTTGAGTTTTATTCAGAAGGCGTGTTCAGGTTCTGTGAGGAGTTTGAAACAGAAGGCGCTAAACAACCATATCCTGATGCGCTGTTTGAATGGAGAAACAGGCACGGTGAAAACTGGATGAGCCCTGTGAAAAATCAGGCTTCATGTGGTAGTTGCTGGGCCTTCAGTACAATAGGTACCATAGAAGGTGTTACAAACCTCTATTATAATCAACACTTGAATCCTGACTTGTCTGAACAGGATTTGGTTTCATGTTATGCGAGTGATGGATGTGACGGTGGAATGCCGACATCAGCTCTGACTTATATAAGAAATAACGGCGTTGTGAACGAGTCTTGTTTTGGATACACTGCAGGGGATGAGGTTTCATATCCGCCAATAACACTATGCACAAATAAATGCAATAATGGTGCTCTCTGGTATGTAAGTGGTAGCAGAACATTGGGTGAGTATGATAGAGAGATAGCAATCAAGCACGCTCTTGTTACCAAGGGTCCTTTATCCATAACAGGACCGATAGATTACTGGAATCACGCTATAGTATTGGTAGGTTATGGTTATGATGCTTTTGGGATGCACTGGATCATAAAAAACAGCTGGGGATCTGGCTGGAATGGGGATGGATACGGAAAGATTGTAACATCACCATACCAGATGCATACTAACACATATATTGTAGAGGTTCAGCAGGTTATCCCTCCTGCAGCAGAAACCCCGCAGAAGCTGTGTGTGGATAAGGACCTCGATGGTTACTGCAACTGGGGTATAGGTCCTAAACCTACTGTATGCAGCCCTGACATACCCCTAACAGAGACAGGTTATGATTGTTGCTCTTCCCAATGCAGTGTCGAGGGTGATATGGATGATAGCAACAACACACTCACTACACTCACAAACCAGACACTATTCTGCGGGAATTTTCCCCTACTCCAGGGTGGAGAGGATCATGAATTTGGGTTGTACTACTACGGGGATGAGTTAGCATGCTGCGGGGATGAGAGCGATGAATATGATAGAGGAGGTCTTTGTTGTGATAGTCCAACAGATGAACCCAGCGATGGTGTATGCCTTAATAATCCTCGAATAAAAATAGTTTCAGGTTTTAGTTACCCTCCAACAGAAGAGCAGGATGAAGTGCTTGTCTTCCCGTTTGGCGCTGACATATATTTCAAGGCCATTGCAACTACATTTGGAGAGTCTGAGGGGACCTGCATTGGATGTACCTACCAGTGGTATAAGGATGGTGTCATAGAAATGGGTGAAACCTCGACTGAATATTCTACAAGGCTTGATGACTTCGGATTCTACGTAATCAAGATTGAGGTGACAGACAGTGAGGGCAGAATAAATGAAAAGAGTGTTATAGTCTGGAACGGTTATCTACATCTGACGAATGAAACCATGAACGAAGACAATCCTATTATAGACGGGAACAGGATTGTATGGCAGGATTACAGAAACGGTAATTGGAACATATACATGCATGATTTGAGTACGGACACCGCGACCCAAATATATCCCAGCACAAGCAACCAGTATGTTCCCGATATAGAAGGTGATATAATCACGTGGATTGAGTATGTAGACTTGTACCAGCAGGTTATGATGTACAACCTCTCTTCAGGTGTCAAAACCCAGCTGACCACAGCCTCAGCCGCAAAATACCAGACCAGAATAGATGAAGGCAAGATTATCTGGCATGATAATAGGAACGGCAATTGGGACATATACATGTATGATATAGATGCAGATATGGAGATTCAGGTGACAACAGATCCCGGAAATCAGCAGTTTCCTGACATATACGAGAATACTGTTGTCTACATAGACAACAGGAATGGTAACATTGACATATACTACACAAACTTATCAACAATGACAGAGACGCGAGTTACTACAAACACTGCAAATCAAAACAATCCAGCTGTATATGGGAATAGGATAGTATGGCAGGATAATAGAGCAGGCTCATGGGCTGTGTATATGTATGATATATCCACTGGTGTTGAGACCAAGCTTTCACCACCAACAATAGCTGATCAGTCAGTACCAGCCATATATGGAGACATAGTTGTCTGGGTCAATGAATTAAATTTTGACTATAACCTGGACCTGTACAACATCAGCACTGGTACAAGCACGCCGATAACAGCAGTTCAGGATGGGCTGCAAAATAGGCCCAGAATTGATGGAAACAAGATTGTATGGAGGGATAAGAGAAGCGGGAACGATGACATATACCTTGCGCAGTTCCTTCCAGAACCCCAAGCTGATTATGACCTGAACGAGGATGGGAATGTGGATATCATTGATATTGTTTTAACTGTGTTCTGGCAGGGTAAAAATAGCGGGCAAGGCGACTGGTATAATTTTGACCACCTAGACGTGAATCATGACTACATGATCAATTTTGCTGACGTGCTTTCAGTGATAAATAACCTGATCTAGCCTATTGGCATATTGGCACGGTACTAACCTCAGGATTTTATAACTTCTCTCCAAAACTTATACATGGTCAGCATTCAGTGTCCTATTTGCAGGGGTAAGAGACCTTTCTGTATTCACAAGAGCTACCCTTTGCCTAAAAATTTCAGCATGGAACAGAAGATAAAGGACAAGCTATCCAAGGATTTTTACGGTCCTAGCTACTCTGTCTTCGTAGGCCAATACGGCTATCCTGACGTGAATATTGGACCTTTAGCAGGCCTTGAAGCCAAGATTGGCATAGACAACCCATCAGAATGGTTTGGCAAGCCTTATGAGGATATCATAGAGCTTCGCTCCCTTCTTATCAGATCACAGCAGAAGGAATCCATATTCTCCAAGTCCAGATTTGTAATGGATAATCAGGAGCTAGCCCTCGCAAGCAGGCCTACGGACACTGAGATCACGTACAAGAAGAGCCCCATATACAACTTCACCCTGTCAGACTCTATCCAGCCCATGGGTCCTGTAGGTTCAGTGGAGAAGCTCAGGGTCACGGAGAATGTAAAGATCAGCAGGCAAGTGGATAAGGTAGTTTCAGATGAGCTGAAGGCTTCAGAGGCTGCTAATGTTTTGTATAAATCGGGTATAGATGTATATAAAATTTCAAGCATTCTGAGTTCAGGCGCTTTGGGTTTAGAACAAAACAGAAAGATGGTACCAACTCGATGGTCTTTAACTGCAAGCCAAACAATCATTGCTGACCAATTAATCAGTGAAATAAAGGATTTCCCTTCCATAAACGAGTACAGGGTTTATTCAAGTGAATATCTAGATAATCACTTTGAAGTCTTAATAATGCCAGGCAACTGGGAATTTGAGAACTTCGAGGTCTGGGCTCCTGGTTCTAATTGGTATCCCCACACAAAAACTAGAATAATAGACGAGTATGAACCATATAGGGGTAGAACTGCATATGCAGAATCACAAGCGGGTGGATTTTATAGTTCTAGGTGCGGCGTCGCCATGGGATTAAAAGGAATTAAAAAGCAAGCCAGAGTAGTTGTTTTTAGAGAAGTATATGAGGGATATTCAATTCCAGTAGGTAGTTGGCAAATACTTGAGAATGTGATAAATGCATTCAGCCAACCATACGAAAGATTTAACACAAAACAAGAAGCCTTGAATTATCTGAAAACAAAATTGAGAATACCGGTAGATGAGTATATCAAGAAAAGTATTATTTTAAAACAAAGAAAATTAACCGACTTTCTTCCATAATGTTGCTTGTTTCAATTTTCCACATTTTATGATTTTATTTGTCTTTTCAAGGCTTCTCATATGTTCATTTATAGACCCCTGTGAAATATACAATTTAATGGATAAGTCTTTCACTGTTCTTTCTTTATTAAGTAGTTTAATTATCATTTTCTTTGTTACACCGTTATTTTTAGCTTTCCATGTTCTTTTTCTTCTGTTAATAATTCTAGCTAAGTTGTCTGCTTTTTGAGATAAACCACATAATGGGAATAATTCCCAAATATGAATTTCTTTATACATCCACTTCACCTTTAATCCTTATTCTCCACACTCTAATACCTGAGGTTAGTACCGTGCCAATATGCCAATAGGCTATTTGAGGTATTCTGTGTAGATCCATAGCTCTCGATCTTCTTCTAGACTCCTTTCGTTTCTAATGAGATTCCTGACGTATTCTATCTCTTCTTTTGTCACTGGTGATGTACTCAACATGATATCACTCTTTTGACTATAGACGTTTGATAACGAGCGCCATATTTACTTGTTTACCTCTTTATTGGGTTCGGGTCGAGGAAGAGAAATATTGACGCAGGTGAAACTGCGTCTTTGAGCGAGCTCCCGTAACCCGCTACAGAAGAAAGCGTGCCCAGCACATCTCTCACTCTACTGTATGTACAAATGAGAGTGAGTGGGCTGGGCGAAAAGCTCAATATGCCCGCTGGAGTAAACGGAAGCGGCTTATGAGCTTTTCAGCTTCCGTTGTGTTTATCTTAAAACAAGCAAGGTCTTGAGACAGAAGAGGCTGACTGAGTTCTAGCCTTCAGGTGTGTTTATCACAACACCACCTATGCCCGCTGCTGCGAACTTGTGGAGCATGTCCGAAACTGAGTTCAGTATTGACTGAGCCTCGCCTATATCTATCTTGAGCTTGTCCGGCTCTATTATCTCTATGGATGATGGCGCATAGGTCATGGCTATGTAAACCAGCGTCTCAAGGTTCTGCGTGAGCATGTCCAGCTCGACTATGTAAGAATAACCCACAGGAATACTTGGATGCGGCTTTTCCACTTTCCTGATATCATGATAGATCTTGTTGTATACAATGGCATTCTTCTCCTTCTCCAGTTTCCTCACATGATCCTCTAGTGCTTTCTTGGCCACTTCTTCAGAGCTTGTAAGCACCTCTATCATGAGCAGGCTCCTGATCCAGCCATCCTTGAGCTTCTTCGTGGCCTTTTCTTTCAGTTTTTGATCAACCATAATACACCTTATACACACAGGTTTTTATAGGTTATACATATCCCATGGATATATGTTTTGAAATATTATATAATCCTTTTAAGGAGATAAAACCAAACTTATATACATGGCAAAGGTTAAGGATACCGGATGCTGCAAGAGGTTTGATCCAAAGCCGTGGGACAAGAAGACTATAAAATGGACTAGTAAGTTGTTTGTGAAAGGTCGTGTTGGCTGCTTATTCTACATGCCCGTAGGACTTGGCGGGTTCATGAAGAGGGTAATGAAGGAGATAGATGAATCCAAGGCTCTGGCTAAAACAGATATCATGCTGATGAATTTCACATCCATGTGGGGTGCTGATATATATGTGCATGTGGCAAAGCCAGTCAAGGGCCTTACAACCACTAAATTATCAGGCACATTCATGAGCAAGGTTTATGAAGGACCATACAACCAGACAGGCAAATGGGTACAGGATATGGAGAAATACGTGAAATCCAAGAAAAAGAAGATGAAGAAGATCTATTATTTCTATACGACTTGTCCCAAGTGTGCAAAGGAATACGGAAAGAACTACACAGTACTTCTGGCCCAGATCTAAATTAGAGCAGCAAGACTAAGCCGAAGGCTAGTATGAGTATGGCTATTACTCCTGCTACTATGGAGAACACCCATGCAACTACGCTTTTTCTCCATCCTGTTGCGAAGATTAGTTTGATTATTATTAGATTGATTATCAGACCCAATATGAATGCTATGAGGGCATAAGCGCCAAAAGGTATGAGTAATATTGGTGTCAGTAATGCTGTGATAATAGCTATAAGAAATGCTCTTCCAAAAGATCCTTTTTTTACTTGAGCCACCTTGGCTCCAATCCATAAGAATAAGGCTGATATTATGAACAAGAGTATCTCGTAAACTATGAAAGCCAAGCTGCCTGCTGCCATGATATTGGCAGCGCTTGT
>Ga0066639_10002088_pt1 | contig 17611 bp, 11 predicted proteins | sample CryGeyCG2114_010_2_FD_59504 | JGI IMG/M metagenome (GOLD analysis project Ga0066639, IMG submission 59504) | Groundwater microbial communities from aquifer - Crystal Geyser CG10_big_fil_rev_8/21/14_0.10 | ecosystem: Environmental > Aquatic > Deep subsurface > Groundwater | place: USA: Utah...
TGTGAAAGGCCTTGAGGAAACGCTGCGGGAGATGAATGTGGGGGAGAAAAGGCATGTCAGGCTTGCCCCGGAGAAGGCCTTCGGGCAGAGGCGGAGGGAGCTTGTTGCGGTTGTTCCTTTGCAGGAGTTCAGGCAAAGGAAGATTATGCCTGTGAGCGGGCTTGTGATTGAGATTGACGGCAGGTATGGAAAGGTGCAGACTGTTTCAGGCGGGAGAGTCAGGGTTGACTTCAATTCCGACCTTGCGGGCAAGGAAGTTGAGTACGATGTCAAGGTCGAGAAGGAGCTGAAAACAGCGGAGGAGCAGGTGCAGGCTTTGGCGGAAAAGTATTTCGCTTATGCGCCTTCGGTTAAGGCGAAGGTTGCCGGCAAGAAGGCAACGATTACAATTGGCGCCCCCAAAAGCGGGGCTGAAAAGCCTTCGGAAAAGCCGAAGGAATTTGATATGCTTGTGAAGCTGTTTGAGAAAGTGGTGAAGGACAACGTTGAGAAGGTTCTCGAGGTAGAGGTCAGGGAAGAGGGCGCTGCGGAGATTAAAAAAGCCTCTGGCGGGGAGGTTGTGGGCAGAGGCGCCGCCTCCGAAAATCCGGAAAAATTAAAGAAATAATCTTTTTCCTAAGCCAAAATTCTTTTTATAGGGGTTTTTGCGAAGGTATTTATAGCGGGAAGGGGGAAAGTCTGTTATGCCAAGAGGGCCTGGAGGCAAAAAAGGCGGAAAAATTCCAAAGGCGGGGCTAGGCGCCGCAAAGAAAGCCGCGCTTCAGAAGCTTCAAGGCAGGAGAGAAATCGGCATGCTGAAAATGAACCTTTCCCCTGGCTTCATTGAGGCGCATGCCGATGAAATCCTGGAAGGCCTGAAAAACTGCAGATCTCCAATAGACACTCTCGAATATATCCAGGCCCTTAAGCGCAGGGAGCGGGGCAAGTGACTGAAAGCAACGCTTTTAAAGATTTGCTATCGGAATATTATCAGTTAGGCTGACCATCTGATTTTGGTGGAATTTTATGGATAAGGACTTAAAGACCGGAACAACAACCCTGGGATTGAGGACAAAGGATGCCATAGTGCTTGCCGCGGACATGAGGGCGAGCATGGGGCACATAGCCTACGATGATGAATCAAAGAAGCTTTACAAGATAACAGACAGGTTAGCGGTCACAAACGCGGGGTCTGTCGGGGACTCGCTCACGGTGATAAGGTTTTTGAGGAGCCAGGCAAGGCTCTATGAGCTTGAGAAGGAAACCAAGATGAGCGTCAAGGCGGCCGCGACCTTCCTTTCGAACATCCTGAACGCGAACAGGTATTACCCTTTCCAGGTGCAGTTTGTTATCGGCGGGGTTAATAACGAGCCCGAGCTCTTTGAGGTTACGCCTTTCGGGGGAATCCTTGAGAGGAAACAGTATGCTGTTTCAGGGTCGGGAACAGAGCCCGCACTCACAACCCTTGACAACGATTACAGGTCGGGGATGACGGAAGAGGAAGGCGTGAGGCTCGCGGTAAAGGGGATACAGGCCGGCAAGAGAAGGGATGTCTTTTCCGGGGGCAAGTCTGTTTCGGTCATGGTCATCGACAAGAACGGCATAAGGGAATTAGACGAGAAAGACGTAGCCAAGTACCTATAATTAAGTTTGTCTTTTTTGACTCACAGGCTGTATTATCATGGATATGAAAGAGATAAAGGAGACAGTGAAGAACGCGCTGCCTCCCGAGACGGATGTAACAAGCGTGGACCTTGAGGGGCCGGAGATAGCAATCTACACAAAGAACCCGAAGGCCTTCTTCGAGAACGAGAACCTTGTTGCCAGGGTTGCCCACGACCTTAAGAAAAGGGTAAACATCCGTACAGACAAGAGTTTGTTGGACAGCGAGGCGAGCGCGAAGGACCTTATCCAGGAGATTGTGCCCAAGGATGCGGGCGTAAGCAAGATAATGTTCAATACCGCATTCTCCGAGGTTGTTATAGAGGCCCTTAAACCGGGCCTTGTAATCGGCAAGGGCGGGGAGACCTCAAAGGCGATTATCCTCAAGACAGGCTGGACGCCCAACATCATAAGGGCCCCCACCTCCAAAAGCAAGATTTTGGACGGGATAAGGCAGCACCTGCATTCGCACAGCGCCGAGAGGAAGAAGATACTGCAGGAAACCGCGAAACGTATTTACAGGGAGATGGACACCAAGAACGGCTGGGTCAGGCTCACGGCGCTTGGGGGCTTCAGGGAAGTTGGCAGGAGCGCGATGCTTCTCGAGACGAGGGAAACAAAGGTTGTGCTTGACTGCGGGATAAGTGTTGGCAACCATGAGGAGCCCTACCCCTATTTTGACGCGATAAGGTTCCCGCTCACCGAGCTTGACGCTGTTATCATTTCGCATGCCCACCTCGACCATTCGGGGTTTACCCCTTACCTTTTCAAGATGGGCTATAGGGGGCCTGTTTACTCAACCCTGCCGACAAGGGATTTGATGGCGCTCCTGCAATTTGATTACGTCGATGTCATGGTCAAAGAGGGAAAGGAGCCGCCCTACACAGAGAGGGATGTCAAGGAAATGATTATGCACTGCATACCAAGGGATTACAGGGAAGTGACCGATATAGCGCCGGACATGAGGCTCACATTCCATAATGCTGCGCACATCCTCGGGAGCGCGTCTGTGCATCTGCATGTTGGGGACGGCGCCCATAACCTTGTGTACAGCGGGGACATCAAGTTCGGCTTCACAAGGCTGTTCAACAGCGCTGACATAAATTACCCCAGGCTTGAAACGCTTATACTCGAAAGCACTTACGGGAACAGGGATGATATCCTGCCCCCGAGGGAGGAGGCCGAGGAGAGGCTTCTCCGCATCGTGCAGGAAACAGTCAACCAGGGCGGCAATGTCCTCATACCTGTTTTTTCCGTGGGGAGGGCGCAGGAGATAATGCTTGTGCTGGAAAACTTCTACAGGCAAGGTTTGCTCAACGCAAAATGTTTCGTGGACGGGATGACAAGGGAGGCGAGCGCCATCCACACAGCCTATCCCGAATATTTAAGGAAGAATGTCCAGAGGAGGATACTCCAGAATGATTCTCCCTTCACCTCGGAGCTGTTCCTAGATGTGAATGGCGGCTCCAGGGAAGAGGTGACACAGGGGACAGGCGCGATAATCCTGGCATCTTCCGGAATGCTTACAGGGGGGGCATCCGTACAATACCTATACGCCTTTGCGGAAAACCCCAACAACACCCTGATTTTCTGCGGCTACCAGGGGGAGGGAACCCTGGGAAGGAAGATACAGATAGGGGCGAAGGCAATACCCATAACCGTTGCCGGCGGAAGGACCAAGGAACTTAAGATTAATATGCGCGTTGAGACTGTCGAGGGCTATTCAGGGCACAGCGACAGGAACCAGCTCGCGGCATATGTGAGGAGCCTGAAGCCAAAGCCCAAGAGGATTTTGGTTGACCACGGCGACAGGATAAAGACTGTGGAGCTTGCCAAATACTTATCCAACAGGTTCAGGGTGAACTCGACCGCCCCAAGAAACCTCGATTCCGTAAGGCTGCGCTGAACTGCGGTTTACGGCTGAATACCCTAATATACATAACATTACTCCGGCTTGGTGCAGGGGCGGTTTGGCAACCTAAGCGCTTTGGAAGGTATACATAACCGCTAATTTTCCGAAAATTTCACGTTGGAAAATATCCAATAAAAAACCGAATATACATAAAAAAGAAAGCCTATTTGGGGTTTATTTTTCAAATAATCGTTTTTGGCACAGATACACCTAAAAAGAAGGTCAAATAGGGCTTTTTTTTACCGATAGATATATAAACAAGTTAGGCTATACTATAGGCATGGGGAAGGTCCATATGGCGCAATGCTGTTATAGCGGGAATTTGCAGGACGAAAAGGCTATTGCCAAGCTCTGCCAGCTCCTTGAGATTGGCGGGGTAAGGATTTCTGATACAGCCCCTGCTATAACAAGCAAAAGAGAGACCCATTAGCCATGTTTAATTCACCCCTGCCTTCCCCATTCTATTTACGCTTAGCTTGGGGAAGGTCCCCATGCGCCGCAGTGCATATTTACGCTTAGCCTGGAAGGCACTTCCCGGCAAGCCTGCAATCCATACTTATTCTTTTCCTGATGTAAGTAGGGTATGAGGCTTTTGATTACAGGCACACCCGGAGTTGGAAAAACCACCATAGCAAAGGCCCTTGGCAAGAGGCTGAAATATACTGTGCTCAATGAGAAGGAGTTCGCGGTCAAGGCAGGGGTGGGGGAATGGGATGCCGAGGAGAATGAGCTTGTTGTGCCGCTGGGAAAACTTGAGAAGGCGCTGAACAGCGAGCTTGCCGGGAAAGACAACCTCATTGTCGAGGGGCATATTGCATGCGAGGCGAGGCTTAAGGTGGACCTTGCCTTTGTGCTGAGAGTACATCCTGAACTGCTTGAGTTGAGGCTTGAGGGCAAGAAGTACGGGGAGGAGAAGGTGCAGGACAATGTATTCTGCGAGGGCATTGACTACTGCCTTAAGCATGCGAAGAGGCGCTATGGCCGGAAAGTGAGGGAAATCCAGTGCGGCGGGAAAGGTATAAAAGAAATTGTTGACATAATAGTCACGGAGTTGGAAAAGGTGGGGGCTTGAAGGGGCTTTTTTTGCTGGTTTTCCTCCTGCTGGGCACAGGAGTTGTGTATGCCGAAACACTTGAGGAAACAACGCTGTCTGACCTTGGCTACATAACACTTTCTGTCGAGGGCGAGAACACTAAAGCCTGCTCGGAGATTGATTTCCCCTATGACAAGCCCCGGGATATTGAACTTGGGAAGAGATATGTGGTTGTTTCCGTTAATGCTGAATTCCTCCCTTTGGGGAGCGGGGAAACGAAGGTAACGGCATACGCCAACGCAAGGAAGATAGGGGAGGCAAAGCATTCAGACTTCATTGGGGGGTGGGCAAGGTTCAATGTCCCCATGGAGTTTATCTCGGCGGGCAATACACTTACACTCTGCGGGGAAACAGGGCAGACAACAAAGAAAATCCTGATTAAGGGCAGCTCGAAGATTGGCACATATTACATGCCGGAGCTGAAGGTCACGAAAACCGTCCTAAATAGGTCCCCAAAACTGAAGGAGCCGTTCGGGGTCGAGGTGCTTATCGAAAATTTTGGGAGCGAGGATGTTAATGTCCTTGTCGGCTACCAGAAGGAGGTCGCGAAGAACGAGGCCCCGGAGGTAAGTGTTTTGAGGGGCAGCACCGAGTTCAACGGCATAATTGAAAAATGCGCGGAAAGGCCGGAGAACGGAAACTGCGGAACGCCCGGGCTTGCAAAATTCTCGTTCAGCATGCAGGCAAACCGCATAGCGGACATAACCCTGCTGCCGGCATACCTGACTTACATAAACATATTCGGGGAAACCGCATTTGTTGAATCGAGCAGGCCCTCGCTCTCGGTCAAGCAGCCGGAAATTATCATAAGGCCGATCATAATCACGGAAAAGGAGACATACAAGGCGGGGGAGCAGGGGCAGGCAAGGCTCGCGCTGAACAATGAAGGGGTTGGCGGCCTTACAAATGTAACCTACGAGATTGTTTCAAAGGGGCTTGAGGTCAAGGACGGCGAGGGAAGCATTGCCAGGATAGAGGCCGGAACGACAGAATACATAGGGCTTATGTTCGGCTCCGGCAGCGAGGGTGAATTCACGATAGGCTGCAACGTGAGCGTTAAGGACAGCAACTTCTCCGCGCAGTGCGATGAGCTTTCCATTGCCTATGAACAGCCCGAGCTCGGCCCTTTCGTGATATTCGCGGTTGTGCTGCTAATCCTCGCGATTGGGGTTTATGCATACATACAGCTGAAGTAGGTTAAGAAAACTAAACCAGCCTTCTTTGTATGCGCATGTAGCGCGGCTTTGGCTTTGTTTTCTTTTTGTGGAAGGCGTATGCCGCAACTCCCGCTATCCCAAGAAGGGGGATGACCGCTATCGGGAAAGCTGGTTCTTGTTGCCCTGCACCGATAAGTTCTGCCGCCTTTTTCGAGAAGAATATCGCCCTCAGGTTGCTGCCCGCATCATACGCGGTTTTCGCTTCAGCGAGGAGGAATTTCGCATCGGGATTTTCAGGGGAAAGGTTATATTCCCGCGCAGCGGAGTTGAAGGACGCTTTCGCCTCGCCCTCAATCGAGTATGCTTTTTTTCGCAGCGCCTCCTCCAAACTTATGCCCTTTCCCAGGGCCTTTTCCAGGTTTGCAGACTGCGCAAGCACAGAAAAGTCATTTAGGGCGAGCGCCGCGGAGAGTTCCGCGAGCTCCTTTTCGGGAATCCTGATTTCCTTGAGTTCCTGTTCCCTGTTTGAGAGCCAGCTTTCCGGGAGCAGCATTTCCGCAAGCTCCTCCCCTTCATCGGGGGGAAGCGACTTTTTCTGGGAAGCGAGGGTTTCTATGAGCAGGGGTATCTTTTCAGTTACGAGATTTTCGAACGAGGATATTTTTCCGGTAAGTTCCTCCGCCTTTTTTTGGAGTGCGTTTGAGGAAAGGGAACTGAAATCCGCCGCGGTTTTTTCCAGGGAGCTAAGGGTGTCCTTTGCCGAGGCGAGGTTGTTTGCCGCAATGAAACCTGTAAGCTGCCTCGAGAGGGAAAACGCAAGGGACTGCAGCTCCATAAGCCGAGAATCGGAAATTCCGGCGGATGCGAGGAGGGAGGCCTCCCTGTTTATCCTTTCCATAAGCATGTTTGCGCCTAACGCGATTGTTTCCGAGAGGTTCTGGTCGCTAACCGAAAGAAGCCCTTCGGCATCTGCCAGCATCAGCAGGGCTGTGTTATAATCTTCCTGCCCTGCCCTGGTTTCCGCGCCCTTCGCCTTCAGCAGGGCATTTTCCGCGGCTGACCTGAGGGAAGAGGCAAATTCGGCAAGGCCCTCCTGTTCCATCCTGCCCGCGGAAGCCATGAGTTCTGAGGCCTTGTTTTCAACGGTCCCCAAAGCCTCGGAGAAGGCTGAACTTTGCCGGCTGAGGAGATTATCTCTCTGCTCAAGGGCATAAATTTCCGCCAAAAGCGATGAAATTTCCGGGGCTTTTTCACTGTTTTGGAATTCACTTTCCGCCGGACTTTCGGCATCTTCAAGGAGTTTTTTCGCGGCTTCCGAAACCGCGCCGTGCGGCGAGGCCGAAAGGTTTTCGAGGCGGGAGCGCAATGACGCCAGCAAGGCTGACCAATACCCTGAATAGTCCTTAACCGTGAAGGAGTATGTGTATTCCCTTTCCTGAAGCGGCGGAATTGAGACAGAGCCTATGGAAATCCCTTCCCCGGTTTCGGAGAACGGCGTTTTCTCACCCTGCCCTGAAAAGAGGAGCGCGTCCTTCTTCGCCGAGGGGTGCGACGGGAGAGGCACAAGGACAGATGTTGGGTTTATCTCAAAGCCCGTGGTATTGGCAATGGAAATTTTGTAGGTGTACCTCGCGGTGTTTGAGTCAATCTGCTCGCTTGACTTGAGCGAAACATCGATTGAGAGGGGGGCACCTGCCGAATAGGAAACCTCAAGCCCTTCCTTCTCCCTTACATCCGCGAGCGTGATTACCAGGATGTTTGTGTCCTGTATGAATGGGGGTTTCTTCCCTCCCCTTGAGACAGAAATCGTGCCCTGCGAAATTCGCTCCGGCATTGACAGGGGAACCTCGACATTAAGGTAGTCAAGGCCTGTGAGGGGTATTATTTTAACGATTGTTTTGAGCCTGGCCGCAACAGGGTTTGCCTCGATGAGTTCTGTTTTTGTTTCCGCGTTCGCGACTATTCCTTTACAGGAGAAACTAAGCCTGAAAACGCCTTTGGGAATTTTTTCAAGGAGAATGGTTAGCCTTGCGCCCTGCCGGAAGGCGCCCTTGACAAAGGCGGGCTTTTCCCTGAGTTCCGCGCCCTGCGGAATTTCCAGGGTTATTGAGGCGGGAGAATTCACCTCCTGGAAGGGGTTTTCCAGGAGCGCGATTAGGGTGGATGAATGGGGCCTGTTCGCGTACGGGATTTCCGCAGACTCGGAATAAGTTTCAGCCGAATTTTCAAGGTACGCGGAAACCGCCCCAGCCATCATCTGCCTGAATGACTCCAGTAATTCTGCGGAGTTTATTGACAGGGATTCGATATTGGGGAGGGCAAGGAAAATGTCCGGCCTTTCCCCCCTGAAGAAGCCGCACTCCGCCCTGAACCGCTTTTCCGCTTCCGCGAATCCCGGGGGAGTTTTTCCTGCCTGGGCGATTATCCTTGAAAGGGAGTTATGGAGTTCCGCGGATTCTTTGTGGTTTGAGGCAAGCGTTTGCACAGCCCTGCTTGAGAGGAGTTCCTGCTCAACCTGCGAAAGGAGGGCAAGGCAGGCGGAATTAACATCATTGGCTGAAGATGCCTTAAGCAGGGCATAGCTTTCAAGGAGGGAACTTCCCTCCATAAGCGGGCTTGAGAACGCAATGCCGAGTTTTTCCATGCAGCCTTCGGCAGGCTGTGAAAGCGCATTGGCGTAGGTTTCCCTATTGGCAAGCTCCTGCAGCGCCATGGCATTGAGGCTTTCAAGGAAAGCGCGGAGCTCCATTGCCTCAAGCCTTAGCTCCTTGAGGGAATTTGCCCTTTTCCCGAAGGTGCTTTTGGGGAATTCCCATACAAGTTCCGAAAGGGAATTCTTGATTAGTTCCGCGCGCGCGGCGGACGCGGAAACCGTATCTTCAAGGGTGGCTTCCGCGAGCGGGCTTGCCCTTATCACGGAAGTGCCTTCCGGAGAGGGGGAATTTTCAAGCAGGGAGGAATCTGTTTCAAGCGAGGCAAGCAGGGAGTTTATGGCTTCGAGTTCCCTTGATATCTCTGCCTCCAGTTCTGCGCTCCTTGCGCCAATTCCCCTGAGGTTGGAGGACACCCTTCCCATAAGCGCGGAGAAGGCTTTTGCGGATGATGATTTAACGCCCATGAAGCGATTATAGGAATTGAGCAGCTCGAATGAGGGAAAATGTTTCAGTGCTTCAGCGGCAGTTCCGAGGGATGCGGCATCCGCGAAATACCCCACAACCTCAAACAATGTGTTCGCGATAAGTGGAATGTAAAAATGCTCCTTGGGAACGTGCTTTTCAAGGGCCTTTGCCTTGCCCCTCGCGAACTGCAGGAAGGAAAATTCGTTAAGGGTTAAGGGCCGAAAGCCATAGGCGAGGAACAGCCTGTTGAATTCCGCAAGGCCGCGGAAATATGTTGAGGTGTAGGAACTGCCGGTCTTCTCGTAGCTGTTCTGCGAAAGCTCATTGAGGTTATGCACAATCTCGGCATAGTCCTGGAAAAGGGGTTCTTCCTTCACGAGGTTTATGTCATTTTCCGCGAGCGATGAGCTTTCAAGCGCCATTACGGAAACAGAATCCTGGAATGAGAGGTCTATTTCCGAAAATGCCTCGACAAGGTTTTTGTTGAGTTCGTTCGCCTCCTTCGGCAGCGCGGAATAGTTCGAGGAGCTGGCGCATATGCCGTGAATATCCTTGAGGTTTTCCATTGCCCTGCCGTAGTAAAGCCAGGACCTTGCCACCCTGTTCTTGTAGTCATGGAGGGCTGCCTGCGCCTCAAGGTCAAGCAGGGTTATGCCGAGGTTGAGGTCGCTCTCGACCAAAGAGAAGCATTCCTCCTGCGAGGAACACCTTGGCACCTCGGTTTGTGAGTAGGAAGTTAGTTCAAGGCAGAGCAGCCTGTCCTCGGGAGTCATTTCCACGCAGCCTGAAAGGAGCACAGCAAGGCAGGCAAAAAGGAATATTGCTTTGCGCATGCTAATAGTGGGGCAGAAAAGGTTTTAATAATTTCGTTGATTGTCGTAATAATAGGTGATGAAGAAATGCTTAAATATAACATTATAATGAATTATAATGGTGATTTCTTGGATACTTTCGAAGGGAAGGTAAGGAAAGTGGGAACTTCGTTTGGGGTCATAATTCCTAATGAGGTAATTAAGGGGGAGCGCATAAAGAAAGATGAGATTGTGAAGGTCGCGATAATAAAGAAAGATTTTTCACTGCTTGACAAGGCATTTGGCTCTGTTAAGGCCGGGCCGTTCAAAAGAGACCATTCGGACAGGGAATTCTGATGCTCCTGGACACATACGCATGGGTGGAATTCTTTAACGGAACCAAAAAGGGGGAAACTGTGAAAAGAGTACTTCGGGCAGAGACCTGTTTTACCAGCGCAATTTCAATTGCAGAGCTAAGCTATTGGGCAGAACGAAAAGGTTTCAGGATAAAGGATGTGATGGCTAAGGTCGGGCAGTATTCCTCGGTGCTTAGCCTCGATGAGAATATACTGGAACTTGCGGGAGCCCTGAAGGTGTTTAAGAGAGAGACTGAAAAAAGTTTTGGGCTCATAGATTCGATAATCCTGGCACACGCAAAACTATTGGGGCTTAAGGTTGTGACAGGGGACAGGCATTTCGAAAAAGAAAATGCCGTTATGCTTTAGCTTTGCACATCCCCAGGAAATACTCGTGCACAGAAGTATCTTCCGTCAGCTCGGGGTGGAAGGAAAGCGCAATGAGGTTGCCTTTCTCAACCCCTACAATCCTGCCGCCGAGCTTCGCAATAACCTTGATTTTGGGGTCGTTTACCTTCTCGATGACTGGGGCGCGGATGAAAATTCCATTTACCCTGCCGATGCCCTTCACCTCAACCTCTTCCTCAAAAGAATCAACCTGTGTTCCGAAGGCGTTCCTGTTCACCATAATGCCGAGCAGGCCGAGCAGCCTTTTGGAGCTGTTGCCCTTGTCATTTTTCAATGCCTTCGCCATTAGGACAAGGCCTGCGCATGTGCCGAGGACAGGCATGCCTTTCTTCGCGAGTTTTATGATTTCGGAGCGCAGGCCTTTCTCCAAAGCCAGCTTGCCTATTGTTGTTGATTCCCCGCCAGGCAGGATGATGCCATCGGCATCCTTTAGCTCTTCGGAAGTTCTTGCCCAAATAACGGTGCCTTCAATGCCGAGGTTTTCCATCGCTTTTTTCGTTGCTTCAATATGCTCGGAAACAGCGCCCTGCAGCCCCACAACAGCTATCTTCATAACCGGAAAAAATCGCAGTTCAGATGCCCCTGCCCTGCATCTGCTCTTCCTTTGAGAGCTTCTTCGCCTCAATGCCTTTCATCGCTTCCCCCAGCCCATAGCTTGCCTTCGCGACCAGCCTCGGCTCTGTGTAATTCTCTGTTGCGAGGACAATCGCCTTCGCGAACCTGGCTGGGTTTTTTGACTTGAAAATTCCGCTTCCGACAAAAACTCCGTCAGCGCCAAGCTGCATCATAAGGGCGGCATCCGCAGGGGTTGCTATCCCCCCGGCGGCGAAATTGACCACGGGAAGCCTTCCGAGCTTCGCAACCTTCTTAACAAGCGAAACAGGCACCCTGAACTCATGCGCCTTCTCCTCAAGCCTGTGCTCATCCATCTTTTTCAGTGAGGCTATCTGCGCATTGACAAGTTTCATGTGCCTTACCGCTTCAACCACATCCCCTGTGCCGGGCTCGCCCTTTGTCCTTATCATTGCCGCCCCCTCATCAATCCTTCTCAGGGCCTCGCCCAAATTGCGGCAGCCGCAGACAAAGGGGACCGTGAACTTTGATTTATCGACATGCGAGCTTTCATCGACAACGGTAAGAACCTCGCTTTCATCGACCATATCAACGCCTAAACTTTCCAAAACCTGCGCCTCGACAAAGTGGCCTATCCTGCACTTTGCCATAACAGGGATGGTAACAGCATTCATAATCTCCCGTATTTTCTTGGGGTCCGCCATCCTCGCAACTCCGCCTTTAGCCCTTATGTCGGAGGGAACCCTCTCCAAGGCCATGACCGCGACAGCCCCGGATTTCTCGGCAACCTTCGCCTGCTTCGCGTCGGTAACGTCCATAATCACGCCGCCCTTGCACATGCTGGCGAAGCCTTCCTTCAGTGTTTTTGTTCCCTTGACAGTTTTCTTTTTTGCCATACCCGCACCTTGAGATATTCCATAGAACAAACATTAAAAAGGCTTTTTAAACCGAAAGCGCATATTATTCCGGATGCCAAGGAAACCTGGAAAAAGAAGGATAGGCCCGCAGGAAATCGCGATTATAGCCCTTGTTGTGGCTGCGCCCGCGCTGTGGTTTTTCGTTGATTGGGTTTATGCGGGGATTGCGCTTGTTATTGCCCTTGGTTTGGGGGCAAGGAAGTTCTATTCCAAGGAGGTTTCCCTTGAAATTCTTGGGGAGCGGAAGGAGCAGCTCCTCGGGGAGATAAGGGCTGCAGAAAACAAGTGGAGAAAGAGGAAGGTAAGCGAGAAGGTCTTCATGGAGATGAACGAGGAGAACCAGAAAAAACTTGTTACCCTGGAGGCTGAGATTGAGCTGAAGAAGGTTGAGGAGAGCATAAACAGGACTCTGCACGAGAAGGCAGCCGATTTGACGGAGAGCGAGAAGGCGCAGCTCGAAACCCTGCTGAAGGAGAAAGAAATCCTTATGAGAGAGGCAAAGGTCGCGAAGAAGAAATATCTGAAAAGGAAGCTGGATGAAAAGACCTACCAGGGCATAAGCACTGTGCAGCAGAAGAGGCTGATTGTGATTGAGACCAAGATAAAGATGCTTTACAGGGCGGAAGCGAGGAAGATAATGGAGAAAGCGAAGGCGGAGCTTGCGAAGGCGGAGCTGCAGCTAACCTCGAAAGAGAAGGAAACCCTTTTGAGGGAGATTGGCGAGCAGGTGTAGCATAACCGCCCGAAACTGCGCCAAATATACTCTCTTATACTATTAACTGATTTGCCACTGAAGAGTGACGAAAACGCAACCTTTAAATAGACGTAAGGGGGGGTTATATATCAGGGGGTTAACTAGTTAACTCAACGACGTAACTTCGGTGCAACAATAATGGGTCTCTCGAAAACCGGAGCATTGGCAGTACTGCTTTTTACCCTAGCCATGGCCGGCTGCGCCGGCGCATACACCCTGACCATAAATAACGGCGACACAATGACAAACAACCCTGTCGTTAACCTCACATGGAGCGCGCCAGGGTCTTATTGGACCTCTTTCAGTTGCGACGGGACAAACTGGACAAGCTGGGAGGTATTTCCAAGCGGCACAAGGACATTCAACCTTGACAGCGAGGCAGGTGCCGGCTGCCCTTCCGCGGGGGGCACAAAAACAGTTTATTTCAGGGCGAGGGAATTTGACAACACGCCTCTCCTGCAGGTAATCGACAACACGGATGCGGGATTTTACACTTATGGCGCGGGCGGGGGGTTCACCGCAAGCAGCTTGGGAAGCGGCTATTACGGCGCAAACTACACCTACAGCGCCCCTGACTCCGGAAACAGGGCAAGGTGGAGGTTCACTCCCCCTGTAACAGGAGACTATGAGGTTTTCGGCTGGTGGCCCGCGAGGAGCACAAACGCAACAAACTCGAGGTTCAGCCTGACCCATGACGATGGCGGCGGGGCAACGATAACCACAAATGTAACAAGGGACCAGCAGGCAGAGGGGAATGAATGGGTTTCATTGGGAACTTACCATTACCTCGCACAGCAGTACCAGGCGCTGATGAGGGACGAGGGAAGAAATGGAATTGTTGCGGCGGACGCCCTTGGCGTTGACATGCCCGCGGCTGACACGATTGTCCTTGATGCCGGGGAGCCGGACTCAACCATAACAAACCCCACAAACCTTCAGGTCATTTACGATACCGATTTCCCCTACACTGTTGAGGGAACCTCGAGCAACGGTGTCGCGGGAATTACACTTGTGCAGTTCAGGGCGACAAAGCAGGGCGATACTCCGGGAAGCTGGAGCGACGCAGCCGGAGCGCCTAACTGGAGTTACAGTTGGGGCTATCCTGCGGGAGGGGACGGAACCTACACCCTTGAGAGCAGGGCGCAGGACGGGGCGGGAAACTGGGAAACAGCCATAGAGAATGTCACTGTGCTTGTTGACAGCGGCGCCCCTACCGGAAACAGCATTATAATCAATGCGGGGGAAATGGCAACAAACGACCCTGATGTTACGCTTGCACTTACTGCGGTAGATGCAGCCACTATGCAGTTCAGCTGCGACAACAGCAACTGGACAGCGTGGGAGCCATATGCTGCGACAAAGGCATTCAACCTCGAAAGCCAGGCAGGCGCGGGCTGTGTTGCGGGCGATGGCATAAAGGAAGTTTACGTCAGGGCGAGGGACATTTTGCTCAATGTTTCAACAGAAGTGAGCGATGATATTATACTTGACAGGGTTTTTCCCAGTGTGAGTATAGATGACCCAAGCGTGGGTACCCCCATACCTAGCATAGGCTTCTTCAGGTTCCGGCAGTCTGACTTCCCTGTTACCTTAACAGGCACGTCTCAGGATGATTCAAGCGGTGTGGCAAATATAGAACTTGATTTCTACAAAGAGTACGATAATACCCCCTACTTCACTGTAACTGCAACAGGAACTACAAACTGGTCCTATGGCTGGGCATTCCCCGGAGATGGAATTTATGAAGTTACTATAAAACCCACAGACAATGCCGGCAATGTCCCACTGGCGATTCAGATAGTTGGGTTTGCGGTAGGAGATATCCCTGAAGTTACAATTAACGGCGGGGCTGATTACGCCAATAACCCTGTCGTGACACTTGACATTGCCGCCAATGGGCCTGCAGACGATATGAGCTTCAGCTGCACAGGCAATCCAGCTGACTGGACAACGTGGGAGCCTTTCTCGGCCAGCAGGTTCTTCAATCTTGAAACAGAGCCTGGTGCGGGGTGTGGTGCGGGGGATGATTTCAAGAGGGTCTGGATCATAGTTAGGGACTCCGGTGACATTAGGTATGGCTTGTTTGATGAAATAACCCTTGACCGCGTTAATCCTGCTTGTGTGATTACATACCCCGCAGCAGGGGGCACAATCTACGAGATTGACTTCCCTTATGACATTATCGGAAATGCAAGTGATAATCAGGCGGTTAGCGGGGTTTATGTGAGGTTTGACGGAGGGGCCTGGCAGCTTGCGAACAACACGATTACATGGGACTATTCATGGGTAAATCCGGGTGTTGACGAGGACTTTGACATCGAGTGCAGGGCAATAGACGGCGCGGGGAACGAAAGCGCATATGACCTTGTTACGGTTACGGTCGAAACTATGCCGCCAACAGGCCTGGGCATTGTGATTAATTCAGGCGACCTGCTCACAACCAACTCGCTTGTTACGCTTGCGCTTAACGCGGATGACGCAACAGAGATGAGCTTCAGCTGCGACAACAGCAACTGGACAGCGTGGGAAGCTTACAATCCTGTAAGGGTTTTCAATTTCGGCGCGGAGCCTTTGGGGGGCTGTGATGCGGGCGATGGCGTTAAGGGAATTTACTTCAGGGCGAGGGATCTTGAGGGAAAGGTAAGCTACGCCCCGGTAATCGTTGACAATTCGGATTCCGGGTTCTTGACAAACGGCTTCACCAACTCAAGGAGATTTTTGGGTTTCTTCGGCACAAACTATGCGCAGAGCCCCGCAGAAGCTGGGGCCGAATGGGCAAGGTGGAATTTCGATGTTCCGATGGCGATGAACTATGACGTTTACGCAAGGTGGTCAAGTGCGGCGAACAGGCCCGCAGATGCCCCTTTCATTATAACCCACAGGGACGGAACTGACACTGTTACGGTAAACCAGGAAATAAACGGGGGAGCGTGGACCCTGCTTGGGAACTACCCTTTCAATGCCGCGGCCTATAATATAGAAACCCGGAACACTGTTGCGGGAAGGGTAATAGCCGATGCGGTTCTCATAGGGGACCCTGCGCAGGACGACATTGTTTTGGACACAACAGCACCAAACCCGGTTTCAATTCTCATAAATAACGGGGACCTCTACACGACAAATCCGGAACTCTTGCTCACTCTGGGGGCTGTTGACAATTTCGGGGCAAGGGAGATGAGGTTCAGCTGCGACAACGCAAGCTGGACTGTGTGGGAGAACTACGCAGCCTCAAGGAACTTCAACCTGGCTGATTACGCCGCTGTCGGATGCACAACAACAGACGGGGCAAAGACAGTTTACTTCATGGCGAGGGACGAGGCGCTGAACCTTTCGGCGGTTGCGCAGGATGACATCATACTTGACAACAGCGAACCGGATTCTTTGATAGTCTTGCCCCCTGACGGCAATTACTTCAACGCGGGAATGTTCCCTGTCGCAGTCTCGGGCACCGCAAGCAACGGGCCAAGCGGGGTTGCCCTTGTCCAGGCCAGGGTCAATGGGGGAATTTGGGAGGATGCTGTTGGAACAACGAACTGGAGCTATGATTGGGCATTCCCCGGCGCGCAGGGCACCTATTTGATAGAGAGCAGGGCAACGGACAATGCGGGGAATGTTGAAACAAGCTACAGCGGTATTTCGGTTACTGTTGATACCGAGGCTCCAACCAACCCGACAATCGAGATTAATGGCGGGGATAATGCGACAGGCAACCCTGATGTTACACTTACGGTAAGCGCAAATGACAACTACCCTCCTTTGGGATATATGCAGTTCAGCTGTGACGGGAGCACATGGGGAGCGCCTGTGCCTTACGCAACAGCCTTCACCCCATTCAACCTTGAGACAGGCCCTGGCTGCAGTGTGGGAGACGGCACAAAGAGCGTTTACTTCAGGGCCTATGACCAGGCATGGAATGAAAGCGCCACAGTTTCTGACATTATATTCCTTGACACTACCGGGCCTGACAATTTGACAATTGAGATAAATGGCGGGGATACCTACACGAGGGACCCTGCTGTTACACTTACGCTTTATGCTGAAGACAACGACGGCTTTGGGAACATGGAGTTCAGCTGTAACGGGGCGAACTGGACAAGCGGGGAGCTCTACCAGACAAGCGCGAACTTCAGCCTCATCAATGAGCCGGGCGCAGGCTGTGTTGATGTGGATGGGTTGATTACTGTTTACTTCAGGGTTTACGACGCTGCAGGCAACATAAACCAGGGAGGCCCGGCAACAGACACGATAATCCTTGACAGGGTAACTCCTGTAATCAATGCGTTCACAATAAACAACTATGACGCCTATGCGAACAGCGCAGCCTCAACCTTGACAATTAACGCAACCGACAACGAGGCAATCGACAGGATGAGGTTCAGCTGCACAGGGCTTGCGGGGGAATGGACAGCATGGGAACCATATAACACCGCAAAGAGCTTTGATTTGGCCGGCGAGGCAGGCGCGTTCTGCACCGATACCGACGGCACAAAAACAGTTTATTTGAGGGTCAGGGACGAGGCGGGGAACAGGGCAAACACAACCGACACAATTGTCCTTGACAGGGAGGCCCCGATTAACCAAAGCATTGTGATTGAGGGAGGCGCTGTTTACACAAACACAGCGGTAGTTGGCCTTACATTGTTTGCTGATGATGTTACCACTGATGCAAACACGATGGAGTTCAGCTGTGACGGAAGCAATTGGACAGTTCCTGTGCCTTACGCAACAGCATTCCCCGGTTTCAACCTGGTTTCGCAGCCAGGCGCGGGCTGTGTTGCGGGCGATGGCGTGAAGGAAGTTTACTTCAGGGCGACGGACAGCGCGGGGAACACGGCAACCGCGGTGAGCGATGACATCATACTTGACACGCAGGGCCCCACAAACCTAACA
>Ga0066639_10002094_pt1 | contig 17581 bp, 23 predicted proteins | sample CryGeyCG2114_010_2_FD_59504 | JGI IMG/M metagenome (GOLD analysis project Ga0066639, IMG submission 59504) | Groundwater microbial communities from aquifer - Crystal Geyser CG10_big_fil_rev_8/21/14_0.10 | ecosystem: Environmental > Aquatic > Deep subsurface > Groundwater | place: USA: Utah...
CTAACTAGTTCATATCTGAACTTTTGTTTAAATATATACGCTTTTTGGGTGGTTATGGGAAGTTTTTAGAAAAAATTTAAGAAAAATTTAGATTTGGGATTTATGGTGGTTTTAGAATTTTATTTGTCATAAATTATGAATGAAGATGTTGAGGTTTTATTGGCTAAGGTGAGGGAAGAGTTGGTTTTGAGGAATTATACTCGTAGGACTTTTTCTTCCTATTTGAGGTGTATCAGGGATTTTTTGAATGCAAAGAAGACTGCACTTTTAAATTTGGATGTTGATTTTATAAGAAAGTTTTTGGTTTTAAAGCATGAGGCTGGTCTTTCTTCGCAAACTGTTAATTTGTACCTAAATTCTATTAAATTTTTTTATAGAGATGTTTTGAAAATTCGTGGGCAAATTGATGTGAAGTTTGCAAAAAGGTCGAAAAAACTGCCAGTTGTGCTGAGTCGGCAGGAGGTTTTTAGGATTTTAAAAAATGTGTCCAATAAAAAGTATAAATTGATGATAGCTTTGGCTTATGCTGCGGGTTTGAGGGTTAGTGAGGTGGTAAATTTGCGTGTTAAGGATTTGGATTTTGAAAAGAATATTTTGAGAGTTTGTGCTGCTAAGGGCGGTAAAGATAGAATTACAATTTTGTCGCAAAAATTAATTAGGCCTCTTAAGGCAATTGCGCTTTTGAAGGATAAAAATGATTTTTTGTTTGAGAGTAATAGAGGTGGAAGGCTTTCTTGTAGGTCGGTGCAAAAGGTTTTTTGTGAGGCGGCTTTGGGGGCGGAGATTTTTAAAGATGTGAGTTTTCACTGTTTGAGGCATAGTTTTGCAACACATTTGTTGGAATCGGGCACGGATATTCGCTATGTTCAGGAGCTTTTGGGGCATGCCTCTTTGAAAACCACTCAGCTTTATACGCAGGTTAGTGTTGGTAAAATTAGGGGGATTGTGAGTCCGCTTTAGCTTTGCATGTAGTGGTGGCGTTTGTCTTGTGGTAGGTGTTCGATGGCGTAGCGGAGGGCTGTGCGTGGCATGGTTTTGTGGTGTTTTTTTAAGAAATTTTCTAGAGTTTTGAGGTCCTTTTTTCCGACTTCTCTTAGCATCCATCCAACTGCTTTGTGTATCAGGTCGTGGGTGTCTTGGAGGAGCAGAGTGGCTATTTTTATTGTGTCGTCGAATTGGAGGTGTTTGATGAAGGTTTGGGTGGAGATTATGGCGATTCGGCGCTCCCAGAGGTTTTGTGATTTTGCAAGTTTGTGGAGAAGGTCGCGGTTGGGGTTTTCTAACAAATATTCTCCGAGGATTTTTGGCGCTGAAGTGTCGACTAAATCCCAGTTGTTTATATATTTGAGGTTTTTGATGTAGAGATCGTAAATGGCTTGAGGAGAGGTTTTGTATTTTTCGATTAGGATTAGGAGGGCGGTGAGTCGGCATTCGTGAATGGGATCTCTTAGTAGTTTTTCTACTTCCGGGAGAGGGAGGTTTGTGTATTTTTTAGCGATTTTTCTTTGGTTTGGGACGGTTACGCCAATAAATTTGTCGCCTTCGGCATATTGGCCTTTGCCGGTTTTGAAAAAACGGGGGAAAAATTCGGCTTTTTCTTGGTTGGCATAAGCTTGTAGATCTTTTTTTAGTTGGGTTACGTCCATTTTATTGGGGTGAGGTGGTGGATTTTTAAATAGTCGTTGGTTTTTGAAAAATGTTTGCAGCCGAGAAATCCGCGGTGGGCGGAGAGGGGAGAGGGGTGCGGGGCTTTTAGGATGAGGTGCTTTTTTGGGTCGATTACGGCGCCTTTGTTTTGGGCATAAGATCCCCATAGTAGGAAAACTAAATTTTGGCGATGTTCGGAAAGGGCTTTGATGGCCGCATCGGTGAACTCTTCCCAGCCTTTGTTTTGGTGGGAGCCGGCTTGGTGGGCGCGCACTGTGAGTGTGGCGTTTAGGAGGAGAATCCCTTGGCGCGCCCAGTGTTCGAGGTTGCCGGTTTTTGGGATGGGTTCGCCAATGTCGCTATGGATTTCTTTGTAGATGTTTTGGAGTGACGGGGGGAGGGGGGTGCCTTCGTTTACGGAAAAGCAGAGGCCGTTGGCTTGGTTGGGGCCGTGGTAGGGGTCTTGGCCGAGGATTACTACTTTTACATCTTCGAATGGGCAAAGTTCGAAGGCTTGGAAAATGTTTTTTGGGGCAGGGTAAATGGTGGTTTTTTGATACTCGTCTTTTACAAATTTTGTTAGCGTTTTGAAATAGGGTTTTTCAAATTCGTCTTTGAGTTGTTTTTTCCAAGATGGGTGGATTTTTACTGTCATGGTTAGATTCTTGCACTTTTTTTGTCTCATATCTATTGATGAAAAAGCTTAAATGTGCTATAATTATAGGATTTATTAACAATTATTTTGGTAGATAATCAGAAATTATTGCAGGCATTAATTCAGCAGGGCTTAATTGATGAAAAAACACTTAATTCGTTGATGGCTACAGCTGTTTCGCGAGGTCAAAGTTTGGCAGATCTTTTGTTTGAGAGAGAGGTTTTGCCGGATGAAAAATTGGGAGAAGTGATATCTTCGCTTTATGGGGTGCCATTTGTGAAATTATCGGAAAAAACTATTGTTGATTCGGTTTTGAAAATTATTCCGTATGCGCTTGCTTCTAAGCAGCTTGTTGTTGCATTTGAGCAAACGCCAACGTCGATAAAAGTGGCTTTTAATTTGCCGAATAATTTTGAGCTGATTAATTTTTTGGAGAAGAAAACCGGTCTTAATGTTGAGCCTTTTTATGCGACTAAAAAAGACATTAAAGTTTCTCTAAAAGCTTATAATAAAGACGTTAATACAAAATTTAACACTCTACTTAAGGGTGCGATGACGAATCCAACTAAAATTGAGTCGCTTAATGATGCGGCAAAAATTTTGGATACTTTGATTCTTTTTGCGTATCAAAATAGCGCTTCGGATATTCATATTGAACCTCATAAAGATGTGTTTGTGGTTCGTTATAGGATTGACGGAATTTTGCACGCAATCACAGAAATGCCTATTCAGATTTTGGAGCTTTTAACTACGAGAATTAAGGTTTTGGCTAATATGAGAACGGATGAGCATAGGGCGGCGCAGGATGGTCGTTTTAAAATTGAGCTTGAGAAAAATGAGATTACTCTGCGTGTTTCCATTGTGCCAACTTATGACGGTGAAAAAACTGTGATGAGGCTTTTAAGTTCGTCTAATCAAGATTTAAATATTGAATCTTTGGGGTACAGCGTTAAAAATTTGCAAATCATTCACAATAATATTTTGAACAGTTATGGCATGATTCTTATTACCGGGCCTACCGGTTCCGGTAAAACTACCACTTTGTATTCGGTTTTAAAACTTTTAAATTCTTCTGAAACAAACATTGCAACTATTGAGGATCCTATTGAGTATAGGCTTGATGGAGTTAATCAGATTCAGGTGAACAATGCTGCGGACTTAACTTTTGCTAATGGTTTAAGGTCGCTTTTGAGGCAGGATCCGGATGTGATAATGGTGGGGGAGATTCGTGATGAAGAAACGGCTGGTGTGGCAATTAATGCTGCGCTTACCGGGCATTTGGTGCTTGCGACTTTGCACACCAATGATGTTTCCTCTACTTTGCCGCGTTTAACCGATATGGGTATTGAGCCTTTTTTGGTTTCTTCTACGGTTAAAATGATTGTGGCACAGAGACTTGTGAGAAATCTTTGTTCTAAATGTAAGCAAGCTTATAGTTTGTCCATTGCACAGTTGAGCGCGCTTGGCCAGAAATTTAATATGCATTCTGATCTTGGAGAATTTTTTACACGTGTGAAAAATCAGCAGGAATATGTTTTTTATAAAGCTGTTGGTTGCGGTTTTTGTGGTGGTACAGGCTACAAAGGCAGAACCACAATTGCTGAGGTAATGGAGGTGAGTGATGAAATTAAAAAGTTGATTTTTGCTAAAGCGTCGGCAAAGGAAATTGAAGATATGGCAAGAAAGCAGGGTATGGTTCTTATGCTAGAAGATGGTCTTTTGAAATGTATGACAGGGATTACAAGTATTGAAGAAGTTCTGAGAGTGATGAGATCTTAACCTAAATTATGCCTAAATTTAATTATGTAATTACAGATGATAGTGGACGAAGAAATGAAGGCGTGGTGAACGCCTCTACGCTTGTTGAAGCCAGAGAAAAGCTTTCCGGCCAACCTGGAAACTTGATTTCACTTGTTGAGGACACTTCAATGACAACTTGGTTTTGGCAAAAACCGCATTTGAGTTTGCAGGACAAGCTGATGTTTGTGAAACATATGTCCACGATGATAAAAGTGGGCATTACTATTACGGAAGCTATTACAATTTTAATTAATCAGACGAGTGCACCGAATAATCAAAAGATGTATAAAAATATTTTGGAGAGAATTCGTTCGGGGCAATCTTTGTCTCAAAGTTTACAGGAGTACGACTATGTTTTTTCCAATATTTTTATAAACATGATTGGTGCCGGAGAGCAGAGTGGTACTTTGCCAAAGGTACTTGAGTACTTGGATTTGCAGCTTGAAAAGGAATATGAATTGAGGAAAAAAGTGATCTCAGCTTTTATTTATCCTGGTGTAATTATTAGTGTTACTTTTCTTTTAACAATTGCAATTGTGCTTTTTGTTATGCCGAAAATTACTGATATTTTTGAATCTTTTGATGTAACTTTACCGTTAGTTACCAGAATACTTATTGGTTTTAGTAAGTTTGTAACTGAACAAACTCTTTTGTTTTTTGCTATTGTTGTTGGTGCAGTTTCTTTCTTTGTATATATTTTTAGAGCGAAATTCATGAAGCCTTTTTGGCATAGAGTTGTTATTTATTTACCGGTTTTTGGTAAGTTACTTGTTTATGCAAATTTGGCGAGATTTGCTAGAACGATGAGTTCACTTTTGCAGTCGGGCTTGCCGGTTGTGAAGGCTTTGGATATTACCGGTAATATGCTTGATAACCATTTATATAAAAACGCTTTGAAGGAAGCTGCTTTTAAAGTTGATAAAGGTGGAAAAATTGGTGATAGCTTGGAAGGTAATCCACGGCTTTTTCCTCCTATTGCGACTAAGATGATTTATATTGGTGAAAAAACTGGAAGTTTGAATGTAACAACCGAGAGTTTGGCGACTTTATATGAACGTGAAGTTGATACAATTACCAGAAATCTTTCTGTTTTGTTGGAACCTTTCTTACTTGTTTTTATGGCTGCTTTGATTGGAGGAATTGCTTTAGCGATAGTGTTACCTATTTATCAACTACCTAGTTTGATTTCAAAATGATGAAACAAATAAACACATTTGGGTTTAGTATTTTGGAAGTTATTTTGGTAGTTTTTATTCTATCTATGGTGGCAGGTTTTGGCTTTGTTTATTTTCAAACTTCGCAAGTTCGTGCGGATGTTAATACGCAGGCTGCTGATATTGTTGCATATTTACGACTCTCTCAGAGTAATGCAATTTCCGGTTCATCGGAGCATAATGCGGTTCATTTGCAGAGTAATGGATTTGTACTTTTTACTGGCAGTTCTTTTAATCCAATTGATGCTACTAATTTTAGTGTTGAACTTCCTTCAACACTTTCAATTGCTAATATTTCTTTAAATGGAAGCGGAGATAACGTGATTTTTAATTCGCCTGACGGAACTACTTCAACATATGGAAGCTTCGATTTAACTTCTGCTCAAATTAATAAAACTATAACAATTAACATTAATGAAATTGGGACGATTGATTACTAAAATTAATGGATTTTCAATTATTGAAGTTTTACTGGCTATCACTGTTTTTGCAATTTTTAGTATAGGTATATTTTATTTGAGTTTGGATACAATTGGTAGAAATGTGAATGTACAGGTTGGGAGTGAAGCAATATTTTATGCGCAAGAAGGTCTTGAAGCTGCTAGGAGAATCAGAGATCAGAATTATTTATCTCTTACGAATGGTGATCATGGGCTTAATTTTACTACGGATGTTTGGTCTTTTGTGCCGGCACCGGAGGATGTAGATGGTTTTTACGAGAGAACGGTTACCGTTGATGATGTTTATAGAGATGTGAATGGAGATATTGCAGATAGTGGCACTTTCGATCCGGATACGAAAAAAGTTACCTCGGAAATTTCTTGGCTTTTTAAGGGGATTTTTCCAAAAAGCGTGAGCCTTGTTACTTATATCTCTAATTGGACCGGTGATGACTTTGTGCAAACAACTTGTACCGAATTTGATGCTGGAACTTATACAGATATGGAAAGTGTTGCTCAGCCTTCACCGCCTGCTGACAATTGTTCTATTCAGTTAATTCTTGAAGAAGAGGGAAGTGGATTCTTTTCTTCTGTGGATGTGGGAGATCATGGAAATGATGTTTATGTTGATGGCTCTTACGCCTATATTGCTAATAATAAAGTTCAAGCAGGCTTTAGCGTGATTGATGTTTCGGATGTGAATAATCCTTATGTTGTAAAGGATGTTGATGTTGGTGGACGTGGTAGGAAAATTACCAAGAGTGGAAATAATGTCTTTTTGGGAATTGAGAAAAGTAATGCAGGTTTGGGAGCGGTTAACGTTTCTTCTCCGGCTTCATCTTCTTTGAGTGACACTTTGGATGTTGATGCCTATGGTAATGATATGGTGGTTTCTGGAAACTATTTGTTTATGGGTAATAGTTCTAGTGATGATAGTTTTAGAATTATAGATATTTCAAATCCAACCGCTTTAAATGAAGTTTCGAGTTTTGATCTTAATGCTGTCGTACAAGATGTGGCAATAAGTGGCTCATATGCATTTTTGGGATTGGATGATGACTTAATGGCTTTTAGAGTTGTAGATATTGCTAACGTTAATTCTCCTACCGTTGTGGCTTCTATTGATGTGGGTGAGGAGGTTAATAGTGTTTATATTAGCGGTCCGTTTGCTTATTTAGGCACCGAAGATTCTGCTAATTCTTTATATGTAGTTAATATTTCTGATCCGGAAAATCCAAGTGTGATTACTTCTTTGAATGTTGGTGGGGAAATTCAAGATCTTGTTGTACAGGATAGTTATTTGTACGCCGCCGTGGATGAACAAAATGTGGGACTTGCTGCTGTAAATGTGAGTAATCCTTTTTCTCCAACTCTGGTTTATAATTTGGATTTAACAGGTAAGGGTACAGGTGTTGATGCTGATGAAAATTATGTTTATGTGACTTTGGATACAAATAATAAGGGGCTTGTGATTGTGGGAGTTACTCAAGCTTCTATTGTTTTGAGTGGAACTTTTGAGTCCAGTGTTTTTGATACTAATTCTACTTTTACTAGATATAATTTTATTGAGTGGGATCATGTGGAAGTGCCGGGTGGTGACGTGAGATTTCAAATTAGAACTGCGAGTAGTGTTGGTGGTTTGAGTTCTGCTACTTGGGTGGGGCCAGATGGCACAAACGCTACCTATTACGAGGATTCACGCACTCCAATTGTTATTGATCCTGCTGCGAGTGGTGTGAGATATTTTCAATACAAAGTATTTATCGATTCCGATGGAGCCAATTCTCCGGTGATTAATTCTGTAAGAGTAAACTTTATACCATGATGAAAAAAGGTTTTACATTGGTGGAGATTTTAATTTATTTTGCAATTATTGGTGTTGTGATGTTGGCTTTTATAAGCTTTTCTGTGCAGATTTTGACGGTGAGTAACATTACTCAAAATTTTGGTGAGGTGCAGTCCACTCTAAATTTAGTGAATTATAAAGTGACTAGTGCTATTCATACTGCTGATAGTGTTGATGTGGGTAATAGTGTTTTTGATAGTGATGAGGGTGCTCTGTCTTTGAATTTTTCTGAGGCGTCCGTTTCACCAACAATGTTTTATTTTTCTGCCGGTGATGTTTATATGAAGGAGGGCGCGAATACGGCAGTGAAGCTGAATTCTGATGACATTGCATTTAGTGTATTTAGATTTCATAGATCAATTTATAATCAAGCGCCTGATCAGATCATTTTTGATGCGATTATTTCTTCCAAAAATGTAGACATTTCCAATGTGAATAAAAGCGTTTCTTCTCACTTATCCATAACCTTGAGAAATTTATGAAAAATTTAAAATGTAAAATGAGGGGATCGGCAGCAATTACTATGGTTTTGATTGTTTCTGCAGTTTTAATAATTTTTGTTGTGGGAATGTCGAATGTGAATATTTCTACCTCTTCTCAACAGTATAATTTTGATGCTGACAAGTGGTCTTATTATGTTGCTGAAGGTTGTTTGGAGGAATCTATAAAGAGGCTTGAGGATGATATTAATTTTACCTCTACTTCAATTAATGCTGATTCTGATACTGTTTGTAGTGTGAATGTTGTTGGTAATTTATTAAAAACAATTTCTATTGATGTGAACTATTTGGAATTTTCTAAGTCGTTTGAAGCGAGTGTTAATTTGGTTCAAAATGGTGAAGTTTACAATGCACACCTTTCAAATTGGAGTGAAATTTAATAGAATTGATTTATGAGCTTCTTTCCTAAAAAAATAGTTGGTGTAGATATTCATGATTATTCTGCTGAGTTAGTGGAACTAAAGATTAAAGGTGAGAAAGTTATTTTGGAGGCTTACAATAGGGTCACTTTTGATTCTGATATGATTAGGAATGGGGAGATTTTAAAGCCGGAAGAAATGAAGGTTGTTTTAAAGTCTTTGTTTGAGACGGCTAAGCCAAGGCTTATTCAAAATGACAATGTAGCTTTAATTTTTCCTTCAGCGAAGATATTCTCTCATATTTTTAAATTGCCTGGTAATTTGAACGCGGCCGAAATTAGGAAAACTTTGCCGTATGAATCTGAATCTGTAATTCCTTTTTCTATTGATGATGTTTATTGGGATTTTTCTGTTTTGTATAAGGAAACTGAAGCGGATCATAAAGAATATCAATATGTGCTTTTTGCCTCAATTAAGAAGGATGTGGTCGATAAATATGCGAAGCTTTTCCAGGATATTGGTATTACACCTTCGCTTTTCGGTGCTGATGTTGAGTCTTTGAAATATGGAGTTTTGAAGCAGCTTGATTTGGCTGAAACTAGTTTAGTGATTGATGTTGGTACACTATCTACTAATTTTTTGGTTTTAAAAGGGCATTTGATTCGGTATTTTTTTGGTTCTAATAAAGGAGGTAAAGAGCTTATAAAATCTTTGATGACCATTTTGGGTCAGGATGAAGTAGCTGTTCTTGCTCAAAAGGAGTCTGGTGAATTTAACGGTAAAGCTTTGCCAAAGATAACTTCTTTTATTGAATCTAATTTTAAATTGGCGAATCGTTTGATTGTGGACTTTAATTTGAGAAAAAAAGCTGAGGATAAAATTTCGAAAATTTTTATAACTGGTGAATTTTTGAATTTGCCAGGATTTTATGATTTGGCAAAGAAGCATTTTAAAAATTACAAGATTGTTTTGGCTGATCCAAGGGCTTATTTGGTTGTGGATGAGGCTAAGTTTCAGGGAACATCTGCTGGCAAAGTGCCATACTCAACATATTTTTTAAACGCTGTTGGTATTGCTTTAAGGGGTGTTTTGCCTGATTCTAAAGGCGGTATTAATCTTTTACCAAATAATTTAAAGGAGAGTATTGCGCATAAGAAAAATTATTTGTGGGTTGCTGTAGCTTCAGTTTTAATCTCTGTAATATCTTTGTTTGTTGCTACTTTTATCTTTTTTAAGTATCAAGAGTTAAATTATGGTAGGTTGAATTTAGAGATTCAAAAGTCTTCTGTGGACAAATTGCTTTATGGAACACGTTATCAGCAGATTCGTGATGAAATTAATCATTTTAACAATGAGGTTAATGAGTTAAGTAATATTGATAATACTTTATTTTCTGTTTCACAGGTTTTAAGAGAAATTAAATCTAGTTTACCTTATGGTGTTACTTTGAGTGGTATAAAATTTGATGATTCCAGATTGATTATTGGTGTGACAGGTGTTGCAAGTGACAGGGCGGCCTTACTCAAAGCAACGAAAAATCTTAAAGAATTGGATTATGTGGACGAAGTTATATCTCCTATTTCCAGTTTTGATGAAAAAGTGGATATATCTTTCTTTATAGAACTTAAACTTGTATTTAAAAACTTACCAAAATATGGATCTAGTGCAGCTGCCTAATAGCTTAAAAAGACTGATTTTTGTTTCCTTTCTGCTTATTCTTATAAGTACGTTTGTAGTTTTATTTATGGGCTTTTCTTTGATTGGTGTGCGTCATGATATTGCAAGTCTTACAAAATTTTTAGATAAAGCGGATGGTATTCAGGCAAATTTTGAGAGAAGTTTGCAAGTTTATACTGAGAGTACTCAGGAGATTGTAGATTATTTGCTTTCTTTGAGACCGGTTAGTGAGGAAGGGTATATTAATTTCATTGCATCTACTGAAGAGGTTGCCCAAAGATTAGGGCTTGATTTGGAACTTAATTCAATTGTGTTGGATAGCAAGAGTAAATCTTTGGCTTATAAACTTTCCTTTTATGGATCGTTTGGAGATTTAGATAGAGTTTTGAGAGAATTTGAGTCTTTGCCTTATTTTATTAGAATTTATTCAATAGATTTTGAAGATTTAAAATTTTCAAAAAATGATGAAAATCAATCTAAGAATGTTAACTTAATTATACAAGTTTATGTTAAATAAATATAAAGAGTATTGGTTGTTTTTTGTTTGTATACTACTTTTTTTTGTACTTATTGGTTATGTTTTATATATTTATTTTACTTGGAATGCTAATGGAAATGGTGATGATCCTATTGAAGTTTCTTTACCAGTGATTGAGTGGCAGAAGTATACTAACTTGTCAAAAACCCAAGAGGTAAGTAAAATAAAGTAAATTTATACTAATTAAATCCTATCCTATGAATTTAAAGTTGAATAAAAAAGGTTTCACTTTGGTGGAAGTTCTTTTAGTTGTGGTGATTATTGCGATTCTGGCTGCTATTGTGATTGTGGCTATTAATCCTGGTAGACAAATTTCTCAGGCTAACAATACTCAAAGAAGTAGTGATGTTAAAGCTATTTTAGATGCGGTGCATCAGTATTCTATTGATAACAGAGGTGCTTTACCTACTGCTATTACAACGACTCCAACTGTTGTTGGTAGTGGTGCTGGTTTGATTGATATTTGTACTGATCTTGTTCCTACATATATGGCTGAAATGCCTTATGATCCAACTGCAAGTGGTGCAGCGTATACTGATTGTTCAGCTTACAATACAGGTTATACTATAGCTTCTGATGCGAATGGTCGTGTTACTGTTGCGGCTCCTACGGCTGAGCTTTCTGAAACTGTTAGTGTTACGAGATAATTTTCTTTTTATTTAAAAAGAGCCCGCCTTAAGGCGGGTTCTTTTTGATTTATGGCATAGAGGTCTAAGGTTGGTGAAAACTTTATAATCCTGTCATAATTTTAACTTCAAATTTTATTGTGTCATCGGCTTTGATGTTTTCTTTTTTTCTGATGTTTGCTTTGAGTGGCAGAAGGTAGCTGCCGGATTTTTTGTCGGGAAAAATTGAAGTTTCCCAGCTAGTTTTGCCAACAGTTACTGTTACTGGTAGAGAGCCAAAGCCCTTTGTGAATGGGGCGTAGAGGTTTTTTATGAGTTCGGAGGTGTCTTTATCCAGATTTACAAAATGCCAGGCCGCGACTCCTGGATAAATCCAAACTTGTGAATTGAATTTGTAGGTAGGATTTTTCATTGTTGAGATGTTAATTTTTCAGAGGGGGATGGTGGCTCGCTTCACTTGCCACGGCATCCATCGTTCGCTCGCAAATATTCGCATAAATGCGTCTACTTGTCTCGCTCACTCGAATGTGCGAACCCTTCGGGTTCACTTCCCCTTTCGTGATGAAAAATTATCAACACCTGTGGTGTCGTTAATTTTTCATGGCGGAGAGAGGGGGATTCGAACCCCCGGTAGGTTGCCCTACACACGCTTTCCAAGCGTGCTCCATCGGCCACTCGGACATCTCTCCTTAATAGCTATTGCCACACATTTATAGCATGATACAATTCATAAGTATATGTTTGATTTAACAGGTTTTTTACATTTTTTGGTGGCTATTTTAGTGGTTTTGTCTGTGCATGAATCTGCACATGCTGTAACCGCTTATTACCTTGGCGATCCTACTGCAAAACTGAAAGGTCGTATTAGTTTGAACCCTATTAGGCATTTGGATCTTTATGGAAGTTTGATTTTTCTTTTAACAATGAGAATTGGCTGGGGAAAGCCTGTTCCTGTGAATTCTGAAAATTTTAAGAAGCCGGTGAGGGATAGTGCATTAACAGCTTTGGCTGGCCCTATGTCTAATTTTGCTTTGTCTTTCGCGGTGGCATTTTTGTGGAAACATACTGGTAAATTTATGCCTGAAATTCTTTTAACACAGTTGCAAACAATCTTTCATGTGAGTATTTTTCTTGGCGTTTTTAACCTTCTTCCTTTTCCTCCGCTTGATGGTTCTAAGATTTTAGGACTCTTTATTCCTAGAAAATATGAGTATCAATATGCAAATTATTTGGAAAATGGGGTTCAATATTTTATTGCCATAATGATGATTGATGTTCTTGTTCTGTCTAATTTCCTAGGTTATCCGGTTTTTGGCTTAGTTATAAGGAAAATCTCTGTTATTGTAGAGGGTATTTTAATTTTGGGTACCTAGATGTAGTAGTGTCCACTCAAATGATAACGCGTCTTTTTGTGTCGCGGACTCTTTGTATTTGGCTTATCTTAGCCCTTTACTTGCGTTCTATTTTTGTATACAATTAAACCAATCTGCAATGCGCGTTAGAGTCTTAACTACTCTCTCTCCAAGCTCACCTAAGGGAACCCGATATATCTGCTGACCGTGGTCACACAGAAAAGGGTACCCACCTGGACATACCAGGGGTCAGTGCTTAAGACCAAACGGCAAAGTGGTAAAATTAGACCTTTAAGACATTGAAGCCGCTTTTAGAAGGGGCCTTTTGTCGTTGTGCTACTTTATGCTTTTTTTGATGAAAAACACTAAGTTTACTATTGCGATACAATAAAGTGATGCTTGCGGTATTTTTGCGATTGCAAGCGCGTTGTATAGAACTGCTGCTAGTATTCCATAGGCTATTTGGTCTGTTTTTTCTATCGGAGAAGTGCGTGGTTCTATGAGCATGATTGTGGCAAAAAAGTAGATTGTGGCGTCTGTGAAAACAAATTGGAAGGCTTCTATTCCGCTATAAAAGTAAGTAAAGATAGCGTGTGGAATTAGAAAACTTATTAATATGGCGTACTTGCGCCATTGTTTAAGGAAAAAAATTGTCCAAATTGCGAGTAATGCTAGCGTGAAATACCCTCCAAATAATTTGTAATTCGTTCCCCACCAAGAAGCTATTGTTGAGTCTGATCCGAATAGTTTTAGTAGTAGTGTTGCTAGAATTATTCCAAAAACTGCTGGATTTATGGCTGGCGAACCTTGTTTTTCTAGGAAAAATTTACTGAAAGTGGCAATTGTTGTTGCAAGTGCTGTTGCTGGTAGGGAATTGGAATGTAGTACTAGGAAAATTATGAGCGCTGTTGAAATTGTGTTGTAGATTGATTTTGGTTTTTTTGTGAGAAATTTTAGTGTCGCAAATAAAATAATAGCAAGGCCAACACTTGCTAAAAGATGTAATAATACGGCTTGAGAGAAGTTGTTGAAGTAAATAGCACCTAGTGCAAAAAGTCCAAGAAGGATGTTGATAATTTTTAGTGGAGACATCTTGAGGTTCATAAGCATATATGAGATAGTAATTTTACTTAAGATTTTACCTCAAAAGTTATGCAAAAAACAATTTACCTATTAATGCTTACAGTTATTATTTCTGGTGTGTTCACTGGATGTTTGCCTGTAGACACAACTATTGATTCTGAACCTGTTGCTCTTGATCAAGCAATGCCTGCTAATGATGGTCAATTACCTCCTGTGGAAGAAATGATTGTAGAACGCGGTGGTATGATGGGGCGTGGTGGGAATGGAATGATGGTTTTTGCCAATAAATATAAAGATGGTACATATGAGGAAATTGGTGCTTATCAAAGTCCTGCTGGAGCGGAAACTTTAGGCGTAAAAGTGACAGTTAAAGATGATGTTGTAACTAGTTTAACAGTTACAAATAAGGCTACGGATGAAGTTAGCATTAAGTTGCAAGATATGTTTATCCAAGGAATTAATACTTTAGTTATTGGAAAAAAATTAGAAAATTTAGATGATTTTACTGTGGTAAATGGGGCTTCTCTTACACCTGCTGGTTTTAATAATGCAATTAAAGCTATAAAAGTTGACGCTGAAAATGCCTCATAATTGTGAAGAGCGTGAGCTTTTGGGCACACGCGTTAGAATTTTTGGTGATGTTGACTTCGAAAAAGCTTTCAAAGAATGCAAACGCATCGAGAAGGCTTTTTCTCGTTTTTTAGAGGGGAATGAGCTTTGGGAATTGAATCAAAATGTGGGTGTTTTTTTTGAAGTTAGTGAGGAGATGATGCATTTGTTGAAGTTAGCTCAACAGGTGAAGGAAAATACTGGTGGAGCGTTTAATGTGGCTGTGGAAAGTGTTTTGAGAGGGTTGGGTTATGATAAAAATTATTCTTTTGTTGAAAGTGATAGTGGCAAAATCGGTGAAATTGAATTTGATGGAAGTAGGGTTAAAATTACAGCTCCAGTAGATTTAGGCGGCTTAGGCAAAGGCTATGCTTTGAAAAAAATGGTTGAATGTTTGAACGGTAGTTTTTGTGTGGATGCTGGTGGTGATATTTATGCACAAGGTAGTGGTTGGAAGGCGGCTTTTGAACATCCTTTAAATGAGGGGGAGGTGATTGGTGGAGTTGAAGTTGATGGCTTTTACTTAGCCTCTAGCAGTGCAAGTAAGCGTAAGTGGGGTAAGAGTCATCATTTGATAAATACGGCGTCTGGTGAGTGTGCAGACGATATGCTGGCCGTTTATATACAAGGAGGAGACGGTACTTTGGTGGATGCGTATAGTACTGCTCTTTATGTGATGGGTTTTGAAAGAGGTGTTGAAATGATTTCGACACTTCCTGTGGAAGCCATGTTAATTAGCAAAGAAGGTGCTATTTTTAGGTCGAAAGGTTTTAAGGGAGAGCTTTTTACAGCTTAGTTATTATTTCTGAAAAGAAAAATATGTGTTCGTTTGTTTTTCCATTTTCGCTGTAGCTGGCTTTTATTTGCCCTTTTTCTTCATCTATTGCGGTAACTGTTACTTTTGTGAAGATTCCATAAATTGGTGCATATACTGTTGAATTGATTTCAACACTTGGGTGCAGATTAATTGGGATGACATTTTTAATGTTTTGAACAGATATTGTGTTATTGAAACCTTTTACTAAAGCCTTTTCTTTGTTGATGTTAATAATTATTCCACTTTGATATTCATTCCCATTTTTGATTGCAATTGGAGACCCTTGTTGAAATCGGTTCGACAGTATTTTGAAAGTTTTTGCTTTGAGAGTAGCAGGTGTTGAAACGAATTCGTCAAAGTAGTAAACATCTGGTGTGGATTCGTCGGTGGAGTTGTTTACTATGGCGTGTGCAAGCCCAGAACCTCCTTGCCACCAAGTAATTAAAATATCGGATTTTTGTGCTTGAGAGTCGGTAAGGGGAATAATAAGTGAGTTAGGCATTTCGAATATTTTTCCTTGAAGATCTTTGAGTGTTGAAACTGTTTCAACAGTTTTTTGAAGAATTGCTGGTTCGAATGTGAATACGGTATTTTCTTTATAATTCCAGGCATTTTGTAGTTCTGCCAGGCTTGGTGAAAGTACGTAAGAACCTGTGGGTGTTGAAGTGAGTTCAACAGGTGGGAAATCAAAAGGAATTTCTCCAGGGGCGTGGTCGGGGATTATTGAAACACTTGTTTGTGGTGTTGAAGGTGGTTCAACAGGCTTTTGAGCTTTTGTACATGCCGTTGTGCTTATGATGAGGGCGAGAATGAGGAGTTTTTTTATCATGAGGAAAATGTATCAGTGGTGGGTAAATTTGTCTATCTTCCTTAAATTTGCTATATTTCTGGGTATAGTATTTTCTAACCCTATAAATATGGAAGGATACTGTGTAAAGTGTCGCGCTAAATGTGAAATGGCCGGCGCAGAACAAATTGAAATGAAGAACGGACGCCCTGCAATGAAGGGGAAATGTTCTAAGTGTGGTACTGGTATGTTTAAGATTATGTCGCCTAAAGATGCTGCTTAATTGTAGGCGAAGGGATTATCGATAATTGCCAAACTCTAGCGGTAGTGCGAGTTTCTCATCTGCTCTGAGGGTGGCAATTATTTGTTGTAGTTCGTCGATTGATTGAGATGTTACTCTTACTGTGTCACCTTGAATGTTTGGCTTTGATTTAGGAAAAGATTCTCTAATTATGTTGGCGATTTTTTTGCCGTTTTCTTGGTCTAGTGCTTTGATTAGTTTCATTTCTTCACGCATTCTCATTCCACCAATTTCCTTAGCGGGTTCGCGTTTTAGTACTAAAGGTGAAACGCTACGGCTGATCATTTTTTTGATAAGTATTCCGTGAATTGAGTCTATTTGCATTTCGCTTTGAGCGGTGATTTTGATGTTGTCTTCGCTAAGCTCTATTTCTACATTTGCATCTTTGAGATCGAAACGATTTACTGCTTCTTTTTTTGTTTGTTCAACTGCATTTTTTAGTTCTTGGAAATCGAATTGAATCGTAATGTCCATTGAGTGTTCTTTTGCCATGGGTTTTATAAGTTATATTTGAATGTATTATAGCAGATTGACTAAGATTTAAAAATTGTTATAATAGTATCCATTAATTTTATGTATGGGTAGATTTGATTTGGATGGTTATGGGTATGATGATGAGCTTTTTTCTTTTACAAGAGGGGAAAATTCACAAACTTTAAAATCTGATTTTGGGAAGAGTTGGAGTGGTTCTATGGTTAAATTTATGCAAGATTTGCCAATGTTTTTTACGCTTGTGGGAGTTGATGAGAGAAAATATGTTGATGAGGAGTATGCTAGATTATTGGGTTTGCAGAGTGGTGATGTGGTGGAAGTTGTGAGGGAAAAAATAGGGCAAATTATTCCTAGAGGGTTTTTAAGTTCTGAAGCAATTGTGAAGACTAATAATGTTTTTGCTTTTACTATTCCAAAGAAAATTTTTAATGCTTTGCCTGATGATAGAAGAGCAAGAAGTGGGAGAGTTTCTTTGGCGGAAGTTAGTAGAGAGAGTGTTATAAGTGATCCTTATGCTGGATTTAGGGGCTTTGGCAATCCAGTTGTGAATGATTTGAGTTTAGAAAGAGCTGAGGAAATTTTTGTTGGCTGTTATGAGTTTAATAGAAAAATTAGTAAAAACTTGCCTTTTAGGAGAGGTGATTCTAAAGATGATATGTCTTTGCTTTTGCAAAAGGCTGTTTCAACTTTAAGGAGTAACGAAAGAATTTTTGAGCAAGTTTTAGGAGTGGTTGCCAGTAAGGAACTGCACGACTACTATACCTATTTCAAATAAAATTAAGAAAACAATCACGGCTTCTAAAAATAATCCTTTACGGCTTTCTAAGTAGTTTAGTAC
>Ga0066639_10002096_pt1 | contig 17567 bp, 28 predicted proteins | sample CryGeyCG2114_010_2_FD_59504 | JGI IMG/M metagenome (GOLD analysis project Ga0066639, IMG submission 59504) | Groundwater microbial communities from aquifer - Crystal Geyser CG10_big_fil_rev_8/21/14_0.10 | ecosystem: Environmental > Aquatic > Deep subsurface > Groundwater | place: USA: Utah...
AGATATTCCTGAGGGCATACAAGAACTGATAGATAAATATTCTAAGATTCTACTTTCAGATTCTGAACCTCCAAAATATGAGGGCTCTAGTTGCAGGTTTTGCAGTGCACCCTGTAAGTTTAAGGAAGAATGAAGTTACTTCTTCCTATTCTGAGATTATTTTGTTTTCATCAGCTCTTTTTGATTTAGAATTATCATAATTACAGCTCCAATTATAAATATCCAATCAACAATAAAAGTCAATATAAGAAAGATTATGGCTATGATTGAATATACTATCACTTTTTTATTAATTTTCTTTTTCCTTTTGTTCATTTTCTCCTCAGTTTTATCTCTCCTTTTTTTGATGAGGCGACGAGCGCGTCGCCTGGTTTGAAGGATGCTTTTGATTTCTTTTCAGAGTCTTTTATTTCTTTAAGTTTAAAGTATTTTGCAAGGAAAGAAATGACTTTATGAAAGCTTATTTCCTCTCGAGTTATTACTGCTAAATCTTTCTTCCAAATGCGAAATACCTTGTTTGTATTTTTAAAAACCGATTTTATATCAAACTTCTTTCCTGTTGATTCTAATTTTCTTTTTGTAATCTCTAAATTAATTGAGTTCCCAGATTTTATCAGATTATATAAGTCCAGATAGTCTCTTGGTTTGCATCTCTCAATTGTTGCTCTCAGTTTCTCAGCAAACATTTCTTCCTTATTCAAGCAAGATATATAGAAAGGAGGAAATTTATCTTTGTAAAAATGATCAATAAGATATTTTTCTGGCTTGAGAAAGGGCTTTGCTCTTTGAGTTAAGTCAATGAATATGTTGCCTGGCTCGTGAAATAGCTTATAATGAACTACCAATCTTAAAAATCCTTCAACATCTTTTCCCAGACTAATTTTATCAAAAATGGTTCCACTTAGTTTTTCTTTTATCTTAGTTTCAACTTCTTTTATATCCCTTGTTAGTGTAAAATCTAAGTCTTCTGACAAGCGAGTATGATTAAGAAATATTTTATTTATTGCAGTTCCTCCCTTAAATAAAATTCCTTTTACATCCTTCAAAAGAAATAGCAGTTGAGTAATCAAATAATCTTTTTCAATTATTGGCATTCCAAACCTTTCTCTGCCCGAGATTATTCTTAACTCATCCAGTGTTATGCCCATTTTTTGCTTTCCTCTTTTGTAGCTATGATAAACCCATGATTATATATCTCTTTTTCTATTGATTTTGGAATGTCCTGTTTTTTATGCTTTTTAAAATCAAGTATTGAATTAAAAATCTGGATCTTTTTATGCTTTTTTGTATTCCAGACTTCATAAACTAAAGGAATCTGATCAATTAGCTTCCAATAGTTTGCAGCTGCTTTTCCCACAATTGAATAATTTTTTGAATTCATTATTTCATCAATTAGTATAAATGGGTGCTCTGACCAGTTTCCGCTTACAGCTTTTATTGGAACAAGAAAATATTTGTTTTTATTAAGCTTTATAATCCTGGCTTTTTTCTTAAGCCTGTAGATATAAACTTTTCTTTCATTGGCATTTTTAAAAAAAGGTATTGCATCTTTAGTTGTGAAAAAGTATTTTCCCTTTAGCTCTAGGTTGGAAATTAGAGAGAGTTCTTTTTCAGAAAGTCCTTTTCTGATAATTTTTTCTTTTTTTGCTAGTTTAGTTATTTTCATTTTTTTATTTTTCTCCATTAGGTTAACAATACATTAACTTTCAGGAAAAAGCAGTATTTAAGCCTTTTGGTTAGGGAAGCTTGGGAGTTCAGGTTGGGTAAGGGAGATTTAGAGTTAAAGGCGTGGGGGGTCAGGTTTTCTTCTTCTTAGTTTTATTAAGCCTTTCTTAATTTAAGGCATGGGCTTTCCTACAGTAGGAACACTATCAGAACTTGGCCATACTCCTCCTCCACCAACAAATTTTATACCAAAATAATAAATAATTACACAACCAATTATGACTCCTAAAAATAACCACATTAATGCCCACCAAACTGGATGTTTTGATATCCAAACTTTTATCATCATCTTTTCAAGCTCTCCTCAATTATTTTCTTTTCCATGTAATCCCATAAAGTTTATAGACTACCCAACAAATGCACCATTTTCATCAATAGGTATTCTAAAACCAAAATAATGGTTTAAGATTAGACTAATAATCATCCCTATAATGATTCCAAATATAAACCATTTTAGTGGATGAAGTTTTATATTATCATTAATTATTTTTAGTATCTTCATCTTCCCACTTTCCTCAGTTTTATCTCACCTTTTTTTGCTTGTGCTTTGAGTTCATCTCCTTCTATAGATTTAGTTTTAATTAATCATTATAATTCGGATTTAAAACAGCTATTACAAAATGTTCAAATCTCTTTATATCTTTTTCTTTTCTCTTTAATTTAATGAATACGAATTTAAAGCCAGATATTTTAGTTTTAACTTTTTTGTCTATTTTGACTAATTTTTCTAAACTCATTTTTAACTTTCTGGCTAATTTTTTCGTACTATTTGGAACCCCTTGTTTTTTATTAAGTTTGAGTTTCTCTTTTAATAACTTCCGATGGAGAGTATGATTTGAAAAATGTGTTACTAAATCATTTAATCTTTTATGCCCTTCCGTACTGGTTGATCCAACATAAATTGGTTTTCTTCCTTTAAAAACAATATATACTCCATTATCTTTTATGTTTCTTACTTTGCTAAAACTTTTTTTATTCTTGTTCTTATAATATTTCTCTAAATTTTTTATTAAAGTTTTTATTTTCCCAAAAATTTCCCTCTTGCTCATTTTCTCCGAAGTTTTATCGAGCCTTTTTTTTCAAACTCCCTATATCTCTCTCAACTTTTTCAATTGTCTTTTTCATTTCTTTTACTAGTTTCCATATTTTCTCAATATTCTTCTTTTCATCTTTCCTCCTCTCATTTTTTTGTTAATTTTATCTAGAGTTTTTTTGACTCTTGCTTAACTTTTTGAGACTATTTTTTGCTCTTCTGTATATTCCTTAAAATAACTTTTCCTTTGTTCAAAACATCTTCATAAGTAAGTATATCTATATTGTGGAAATAATCTTTTAGAGCCATTAATTTTTCAGCATCTTGATTTCTTCCAATTATTAGAATCCCTTTAGGTTTTAAGAAATTAAAGTCCATCTTTTTACTTAATCTTTTATCATTTCCATAGTATAATGCATCATCAATATACTCTATTAATTGTTGTAAAGCTCTGCCAAATACGGCTGTTATTTTCCCATTTTTATCAAAAATAATATCATTAACTCCTTTTATTTCAATTATGTCGGCATATCCATCATATTTCTCTACATAAAAATCATATCTCTGTTTCGGAGCTATTTTTTGAGGTTTTGAACTTTCATATTCCAACCCCAATAACCAAAGCCTTTTAGCAAGAAATTTTTGTAAGTCCTTCTCTTTATTAGCTTTTTTTAATAATTTCTCAAATTCTTTTAGATCTTCAATATAATCAGGAATTTTGGTTTTTCTATATTCTTTAATCAGTTTTGATGTAGCCTTAATTGTTTTAGACATTCTTAATGTGTCTTCTTTTAATCTTTCTATTTCTTCTTCAACCTGCCTTTCTACAATTTTTTCAGAAATAGCGCCACCCTTTTTTATTTCTTTAATAAATTCTTCTTCTATAATCTTTCTTATTTTATTCCAAATATTTTTACTAGTTATTTTAAAATGGTTATGTTTGTATTCTCCCCTTTTATCTCTTGGAGGAACTCCGGAATACAAATCAATAAAAGGAGTACTTTTTCCATCTTCCCAAATTGTTAAAGTAATTCTGATAGGATATAATCCTTTTCTTATATGATATTCTTTTATTTTTTTATACTTAGGTATTTTATTATTATCCATTTTTCTTTCTTAAGCTTTATCTTTTCTTTCTAAATATCATCTTTTAACATAATCAATCGATTTGCCAATACCAATCATTAAAGTAATTATTCCTGCAATGGATATAAGGAAAGCAAAAAATGATTTAGGTAGATACCATCCAACGCCCATCAAAATAAGACCCACAATAATAAATTGCAATTCCTTTGACATTCTTTCAAAAATCTCATGTAAGTGTATATCTCGTACCATTTTTATTATATAATCATAAGTCTAATTCCTTTTTTAATTTCTTAAACTGTCTCCATTTCTCAAGATTTTTAAGGTCGCCCTCAAGTTCTTCTAAGTCCTCTTTTTTATGCTTTTTATACCAGAAATATCGAATTTAAGTCTAAAAACTAACTCTATATAACTTTCATCTAAACCTTCATTTACGGGATGTTTAAACAATATTCTCCATTTATCAGTTTCTATTTCTTTGTTCATTTCATCAATCTCCCACATTTATTTTCTTATTCTCACATTCACTAGCAAAAGCACAATATTCACATTCCCATTCTTCTATTGGCTCTGCTTTTGGAATTTGTTTATTTTTAATAGCACTAGCAAGCAAGTTTGTTCTTTCATTAATAAATTCGCTAATCTGTTTAAGAACATCATCATTAAAAGGAACATCTACTTCATGACAATCTTTATCCCCTAATCCAATATAGACAAGCTTTAAGCCATGAAGATCAAGCCCGTAAAACTGCTTAAGAATTGTTGCATAAATTTGTATTTGTAAAATATCTTTTTTATTTACATCATCTCTTTTATATTTTCCATAAGAAGTTGTTTTAAGGTCATATAAAATTCTTTTTGATATATTTATTGAATCTAAATAACCAATACACTCATTTCTTTCAGGAGTTTTCCATAATATTCTTTCTTCCGAGATATCTGATGCTGGTGCAAGGTATTCATGAATTGCAGAACCTATTCCCATTGAAATAAATCCTGTTCTATCCATATAATAATCTTTTATTAGTTTAAAATAAGCTTGTTTTGGACAACATATCAAATTAGTCACAGACACTCTCGGAGGAGAATGTCTAAAACTTGGAAATAAAAACTTTTTCTTAAGTATTGAAGGGAACTGATTACATTTATCACATGCAGAGCATTCTATAAACGACACCTTTTCATTTCTAATATCACAATTTACTCCTATACATGCCATTTTTAATCAACTCTGAGTATTTTTATAATATAACTTAAAATATTTAAGTTTATAAATCTTTCTATTAACCGGAACTTATAGTTTATAACCGTAAAATCCGAAAGATTTATAAATACTCTTTTATTAGTAAAATTAAGAAAAAGGGGTAAAAATGGTGCGTGTTGTTATATCTACAGTTTATAGTGGAAGATCAATTAAAGTTGCGATAAAAGAACTCTCTCCTAATAAATTAATTCTTATTGTGGATAAACCAATAGATAAAACTAAAGAAGAAACGGTAAAGGAAATTAAAAAATTCTATGGAGAGATCATACAAATTGAAACTCTCCAAACATCCCTCTATAATATCCCAGAAATAATGGAAAAGGTTATTAAAGTTATCGATGAAGAATCCAAAAAAGAAAATGAAATCTTAATTCATATAACTGAGGGGAGAAAAACAACCTCATTAGCATTATTATTTGCAGGATATGCTAGAAAAGAAAAAATAAAAGGGGCTTACTATGTTATAGAAGAAACAAACGAAATTTTACCTCTCCCACTAATAAAATTAGAGTTAGGAGAAAGTAAAAAGAAACTTCTACAAGAGATAAATAAGGGAAATGGAAAAATAAAGAAAATAGAGAAAAAGTTAAAAATAAAACAAAGTGCAGTTTATCAGCATATTCAGGAATTAAAAAAAGAAGGTTATCTTGAAGATACTAAAGAATTAAAATTGACTGAAATGGGGAGAGTTATGATATTATGATATTAAATTCTAAGAAATTAAAAAAGGAGATGAAAAATGGAAAATCAAAATGAACTCACTCCCAAAAAATTAAGTTATATTAGTTTATTTAGTGGTGCTGGTGTTGGTTGTTATGGGTTTAATCTTAAGGGGTTTGATTGTGTTGCTACAAATGAACTTATAGAAAGGAGATTAGCAATTCAAAAATGTAACAACAAATGCAGCTCGAATTCTGGCTATATCTCTGGAGATATAACTAAAAAAGAAATAAAGGATAGAGTTTTAGAAGAGGCAAGTAAATGGCTAAAGAAAAATAAGAAGAAAGATATTGATGTTTTGATTGCTACTCCACCTTGTCAAGGTATGTCTATTGCAAATCATAAAAAGAAGAATGAATTAAATAGAAATTCTTTGGTTATTGAATCAATAAATTTAGTTAAACAAATAAATCCAAAATATTTCATATTTGAAAACGTTAAGGCTTTCTTGACTACTTCCTGCACAGATATAGACAAAAAATTGAAAACAATTAGAGAAGCTATTGATGTTAATTTATCTGGCAATTATAATATTTTATATAAGGTGGTTAATTTCAAGGATTTTGGAGTTCCTTCAAGTAGAAATAGAGCACTGGTTTTAGGGGTTCGTAAGGACTTGAAAGATATAACTCCTTATGATATTCTACCTGATAATGAAAATGTAAAAACTCTAAGAGAGGTAATAGGACACCTGCCCTCATTAAAAGAAATGGGAGAAATTTACCCTAAGGATATTTATCATAATTTCAGAAGTTACGATAAAAAGATGTTGAATTGGATAAAAGATATAAAAGAGGGGCAGAGTGCATTTGAGAATTCTCATCCTCTAAAAATTCCTCATCAACTAATCAACGGAAAAATTATTCATAATATAAATAAGAATGGAGATAAATATTCAAGGTGTTATTTTGATAAAGTCGCTCCTTGTGTTCACACAAGAAATGATATTTTAGCTAGTCAATCAACAATCCATCCAAAAGATAATCGTGTCTTCAGTATAAGAGAACTTATGATTATGATGTCTGTTCCAAGTTCTTTTAATTGGTCTTCTATTCCAGAAGAAGAGTTGAATAAGATGAATGAAGAAAAAAAGTCAGAGTTTTTAGCAAAAAATGAAATTAATGTAAGGCAATCTTTAGGTGAGGCTGTACCAACTCTTGTTTTTCAAAAGATAGCCACAAAAATAAGAGATTTATCAATTCATAAAAAATTAAGTGATAAAGAGGTTGCTAGTATAATAAAAGAAAATTCTTTAGATAATAAAAATAATTTAATTAGATTTGTTAGTGAAAATTTTAAAAAAAAACTTTCTTTTATAGAGTTATCTAAGATATGTGAGCTAGCTAATTCTAAAAGAATGGATATGTCTGCTTATTATACCAGTCAAGATATATGTTTTACAATAATTAATGATTTGCCAGAGCCAGAGAATTTTAAATCAATTAGAATACTTGAGCCATCTGTTGGAAGCGGTAATTTTATACCTTTATTAATAAAAAAGTATAAAGAAGTTCCAAATGTTACGATTGATTTAATAGATCTTGATAAAGATGTTCTGGAAATTTTAAAAAATCTTTTACAAGCGATAGAAATCCCAAAGAACGTAAAAATTAACTTTATTAATAAGAATTTTATATTCTATAAACCAGAAAAGAAGTATGATCTTGTTGTGGGTAATCCACCATTTAAGAAAGTAGAAAAAGAAAAAACTTTATTGTTTGCTTACAAGAATGGAATGTATAATAAAGACACAAATAACATTTTTTCTTTTTTTATTGAAAAATCTTTAAAATTATCTAATTATGTTGCATTAATTGCACCTAAAAGTCTTTTATCAACTCCAGAATTTAACAAAACAAGAGAATTACTTGAGAGAAAAAAAGTTTTGAAAATTGTAGATTATGGCGAATTAGCTTTTGATGTCAAAATAGAAACTATTGGTGTCATTGTAGATGGGGATAAAATTAAAGATGGTCTTGTCAAAATAGAATCATACATAACCCAAGAGACAAAATATTTAAGTTCTGATTATATCATGTCAAGGAAATTTCCTTATTGGTTAATATATAGAGATAATTTTTTTGATGAAGTTGCAGAAAAAATGCAATTTAGGGTTTTTGATGTTTTTAGAGATAGACAAATAACGAAAGCAATAACTAAAGATAAAGGAAAATATAGAGTCTTAAAATCAAGGAATTTAAACAAAAAAGGAGAAATAGAAGATATCAAAAACTATGATAGTTTTATTGATAATATTTCAAAATTAGTAGTATCAAGATTTCTCAATAGAAACAATATTGTCATAGTTCCTAATCTTTCTTACTATCCTAGAGCAGGATTTTTACCTAAAAATTCAATAGCTGATGGCTCACTTGCATTACTGATGCTAAAAAACTCGAACTATAAAATAACTAAGGAAAAGCTAGGATACTTTTCAACAGAGGAATTTGAAAAGTTTTATAAGGTAGCAAGGAATTATGGGACTAGATCATTGAACATAGATACCAACTCTGTGTTCTTTTGGGGTTTAGTCAAAGATGAAAATTGACACAGAACAGGAAATAAGAAAGTATTTTAGTAATATGAATTTAGATTTAAGAAAATCTAAATTTTCAAGGTTTACAGACCAAAAAGTCACCCCTGATGTTCTTTCTTTCATAGCTGAATGTATTTTAAATCTCCCAGAAGATAAGGAAGATTTTGTTGTAAAGAATATATGGGATTTAGATTATTTCATAAAAAACGCTATGGCAGTATTTAATAAGCCAAGTCCAACAAATGAAACAGCAAAACACGAATATGATAAATTTATTCAACAACCATTAAGAATGTTGTATTATGCAGGCATTATTGATTCAAAAAAAGACGGGCTAAGCAATCGATATAAGGTAATTAATAAGGACTTGCTTGAATACATCTCAATTAAGGAAAGAAATGCCTATCTCTTTCTCTATTATTATTTAACTAAAGTTCTTACCAATTCTGGCATGATAAAGTATTTTGAAGAATTCAAAGATAAAAACGATAAAGACCATTATAATTTACTAAAGGATAAATTCATCAAATTTATAAAAGGAAACACAGAGATTAACACTAATGTTGAGATAAGAAGGATTTTTCCTAAAATACTCAATATTTATGCAGTTTATTATGGCATAAAAGGGACAGAAAAAGGTAGAATCTCAAGAAGTCCCTATACTTTTAGCGATTTGATGTATAATAATGTTAATTTTAGAGATATTACTAAAGACAAGAATCTAACAAGACAAGAATCAACTAAACTAGAAATGCCAAGTAAAGATTATAGTAGATACCTAATTGAAAGAGCTAAAAACATTATAAAAAGAAAGTATAGAGATAGTGAAGTTAAAGATAGTTTTGCTAAGGGAGAAGCCATTCACGTCCATCATATTTTTCCAGAGGCAGAGTTCCCACAAATAGCTTATTTTCTTGAAAATTTGATAAAAATAACAGCAGACCAGCATTTATATCACGCCCATATAAAAGGCAAAACCCAAGTAATTAATAGAGATTATCAATTAACTTGTTTATTAGCGAAGTCAGAAAGTATTGAATCATCTATAAATAAAGGAGAAGCATTATACACTATCCCTAATTTCATATTTGTAATAAACACAGGTTTAAGTGCAGAATTATCACAAAGTCTAGACCTTAAACAGATAAGAATAAAGATTAATAAGATTTATAATAGTTATTAAATTTTTTTAAATTTAGATTTTCTTTTTAAAGCATAAGCAATTATTTTATCTTTATTTAATAATCTCCAATTATAATTATAAGCTGCAACTTTTTCTTTATTTTTTAGTTTATAAATCCTACACATTTCCAGTATCTTTGTTTTATTTTTTATATATCTTTTATGTTGATATGCCAAAACCTTTTTTCTATTCCTTAAATACCACTGCTTGTATATCTCTCTTTGATTTTTTGACATCATGATTTTCAATAGCAAATTTAATATAAAAATCCTTCGATTCTATCTAGAAATCTTCGCTTTATATTCTTTACTGCACCACAACCAAAACACTCTCACCTTTCTTATGCCCCAAACTTAACAGCTTTTTATCTATTTCCTTATTATTCTTCCCAACTTCAAGAACAGCAACACCTTTATCTTCACATAACTTTAATTTTGCTAGCTCTTTATTATCAACTTTTTTCAGAGTCTCCTTAAATTCATATAAATCCAAATCCATATAAATAACAAGATTCTAGGATTTTTAAAATGAGTCATTTAAGAAGTTTAATTCTCAGATGAAGATTTACTCGCATTCACTTTAATTTTAATTGAGGATCTATTACAATCGCTTCACTGCCTAGAATATGTAAAAAAGCATCTCCTAATGTTTTAACTTCAACCAGACTAGCATATAGTCCTTGGTGTTGGTGAACGGGCAAATGATGGCAATTATCTAGACGATAATTCCCTTGGGTAAAAAGGGCTCCAGAAGTTAGAGTTTGGAATCTGATTTTAACATTTTCGATAGGGATATTAATTTCTAAATGTCTTCCATCAAGGCAATTTATATTTAAACAGCCGTAGTTTAGATCAGAGATTTGTCCTATTACCTTAACCTGCTTTTGCTTTTTCCAAAGTTTCTCTTTTAAGATATCTGCAAATTCACTCATATTCTCCCTAGAACTCCCAACCTTTTAATTTTAACTGTCTCTCCCAAAACTTGTATAACAAATATTGTTACTAATTATTTAAAATTTCCCAAGCCACACACCTTATAACTTGATGTTCGGGATGAACTAAGTTGTTTCTTTGTTCTTCGATTCTTGGACCTAATGGCAATCTCATATATTTGGCTATTAATTCAAATGAATCAAGCAAAGGATTCAAACTTATTTTAGCTGTTTCGTGTTCGTAACCAATAGCAAACACAGCTTTTTTCTTCATACAAACTTCTTTAATTAATTTAATTGCATCACCTATAGCCGAAGTATTTCCAGCGTAAGGATGGAGCAAATTAATAGACCAATTCTCAGCTTCTTTTCCATTATCACCGAAAGGTCTCACAATTTTAAACTCTAAAGCCCATTCATTATCAATACTTAAATCTGGAATTCTTTTTGTGTAGGCTAAATGGCCTTTACTTTTTAGTAGTTTTGATAATTCTTTTATTAATTGAGGTTCTCCAAAAGGACCAATTCCTGGCTTAAAATGTTTGTGGACTGGTCTAGTTAAGTCAAATTCCTTGAGCAAGTCAGCTATTAAGCTAACCAATTCATTTATTTCCATCTTTATATTCCAAACTTATTTTTTTAATTAAATCCTCAAAATCCGATGTATTAAAAAAGCCGCCATAATCTTGTCTGTAGAAATGAAAACTACTATCGTTTCCATGAGAAAAATAATTTGTCTTATTCAATTTTGCTAGAACAAATTTGGGTTTTATTAAGTCAAAGGGTTTAAAGTCTATAATTATAACGAAAGTATTATCAAAATCTATAATATCTAGTATTTCCTTATTGATTCTATGCCAGATCACGGTAGGGTCCTTTACATCTTTTTTTACCCCTGCTTCAAATATTATAAAATAAACTTTTTTATTTTTATTTATCACTTCAAAGAGAGGGGTTTTTTGCCCACCATAAATTAACTTATTGACCTGACAATTTCTTTTGAGATTCTTGGTTAAATTATCAAGTAAATCATTCTTATTCATAGTCTCCTTAGAAATCCTATACTTTTAATTTTAACTATCTCTCTTTCTATTCTAAATCCTTAATATAATCCCTAAATGCTTTTTCTAATCTTATCATGGTATCAATCATTTTTTCCTGTAGCTCATCCCATTTATCATGATCTTTTAATCCGGCCCCCCTAAATCTATAAGCAATCCTTGAAGCTCTTTTGCTGTCTAATCTTTCCCATTCTAATTTGTTACCAAAAATCTTCTCGATCTCTTCTTTATGTTTAATTAGTTCATCAAATCTTTTTTTGTTTATATTTGGCTCGGCGTATTCTTTTCCTTTATCCAAATATATATCTGCGCCCCCATAATTATTATAGATCCCATAATTATAAGAAATTCCTGCCTTTCCAGCTCCGGTCCCAATCCAGGAATACATTCCTGGAGAAACTCCTGAATGGAGTTTAGTTTTTTGATTAGCTTTCTCCAACAGTTTTGTCCAAAATTCCTTTCTTGAAATATGCCTCTGAGCATATTCTTTTTTCTCCAATCCAATTTCTTTTGCCTCTTCAGTTGGACGAGCAATAATAGTAAATAAGGGTGCAGCAAGAGGCTGGTCTTCTATTTTAATAGCCTCAATCTTAATTAAATAAAAGGAAACATCATCAGGCGCATTTTCATTTAACCAATTAATTGCCTTAACATGCTCTTCGACAGGATCGCTTGTTATCCATATTGCAATATTAGCATCTAAATTAGTAAGATAAGTTATAACTTTTCCTAAGTGGTCATGGTCTGTCTTTTCTAATTGATTTTCTATTATCACTTTATTCCCATCTTTATCAGTTCCCAAAAGGTCTACCTTAAAGGGGCCAGCATATTTTTCTCTTTCTTCAATATTTATTTCAAAATCTAGAACCTCATTTAGATAATCAATATTTTCTTCTAACCATCTAGTAAAATCCTGATCTTCTTTATCCCATAGTTCTCTTAAAGGAAATTTCTTTATTTTTCCTATCTTTTCCTTTGCTTCTTCTTTAGATAACATGTTTTTTCCTATTTTCGCTTCTATTTAACTCTTTCTCAATTCCTCCCTACCTTCAATCTTCTTAAAACTTTCTACCTCCTCCTTGCACCCCAAAAGCTCAAACTCAAACTTACTAATCAAATCAAAATCCCAACTTCAGGAAACTTCCAGGATTTTAATCTTAAATCCTGTTTTATAAAAGTAATGTTGTTTTCATTGAAATGTTCTTTATCTAAAGTCACAAAAATAACTTTTATTATGTCTGTTATTATTCTAGGCCTAGATGTTTCAGTTGTATACTGTAAACAAGAAGAAAAAACATTGCAGTCTGAATAATTATCTATAAACTCATTTAAGATGCTGACAAGTTTTTTGTCTATGCTTTCAACAGGAATTACTATTTTGCTAATTACACTTTTAAGAATATAATCTAGCCTTATAGAAAATACAGATTCTATTTTTATTAAAAGGTTTACAAGCTCTTTTTCTGATATTATAGTTAAAAGAGAGAAAATCTTGTTTGCTTTATTTATGTCTGTTTTATACAAAGTTTTAATTGCCTCTTCAGAAGAGCCAATCTCATAGCCAGGATTGCGCAATTTTTTTCTTATCTCTTCTAAAATTATCTTTCTTCTAATCTTAAATTTAGGCAAGTCTTTTTCAACAATATAAAAACAAGCTATAAAATCTTTTCTGTTTTTTTCAATAAACTCTACACATATTTTTCCAAATTTTTCTATAGTTTTGATAATTGTCTCTGGCTCATTGAAAATAAAACTGGCATAACCAACAATTATGCTTTGGTCAAGAAAACATTCTGTCATTTTTATCTTTTATTACATCAATGGCAAAATACTCATTTTCCAGCTGTATAGGAATTGCCATCCTCAATATTTAAATTTGTTAAATTAATATAATCTCTATTAGTAACTAAATAAATTCTTCTTGGATTTGTTTTTGTATTTTCTGGCATTTTTTATTGAATACTCAAGTTTATTCTAAGTGTTGTTTATTTTTCTTTTTCAGTACCAATTTCAAAAAACACATTTCTAATCATCTCTGCTTCTTTGCTATAATCTAATTTTTCAGGCAATTTTTCCAAATTATTTAAGTAAATAGAGTTTAGTTGAGAAACAAAATCTTTAGCATTTGAAATTCTATGCTGGATAGAGTTTTCAAAATACATAAATCTTAACTCATCTCTATCTTTAAACCTTTCATAATTGTTAAGAGAGTCAAAAAACATGTATATTGCAATCAATTCCCATATTGAGTTGAAACTCTCATTAATTTCTTGCTTGAATTTATTTAGTTTTTTTAAAGACAAAATCATTTTTTCTAGTAGCAAAGCAAACTCGTGAACTATTTCTATAATTAGCGAGGCATCATTTTTAGTTGGCATGCAGAAATAAAAATTTGAAATCTCATTTCCCAACTCTTTTAAAATTTTCTCATCATCTAAATCTCTATTAAGCAGATATCTTATTTTCTCTTTTGTCTTATACAACTCATTATGGTAAATTTCATATTGTTGAAGCATCCTTTCGTGTGTTGTCCTTTTTCTTGCAATGTTTTCTATAGAGATTATTATTTCTTTGTCTATTTCACTATTTTCTATTTTTCCAGAAGAATAATCTATTTCTTGCGAGTATTTTAATAAAGGGATTTTTCCAAAAAGATACCAGACTGTAGGAACCTCTTTATCTAAACCTGCTTTCTCCAAAACATCAACTGCTGTTTTCAAAACATCTGTGTTTGTAGGCAGCTTTCCTGTTTTTCTTACCCATTCATTTTTTATTTTGTTGTATATATAAAAACCAATTTCTTTCCCTTCTCTGCTTATGGGTATATCCAAATAAGTATCATCTCTTGCTAACTTAAAAAGTCTTATGTTCTTTGAGGAAAAAATCTCCCTTACTTTTCTTTCTCCTTTTAACTCGCATAAAACCTCATTAATAGTTGACCAGTTTGAACCAACTTTCTTGCTAATCTCCTGAATAGAAAGAGGCTTTTCTTCTAAATAAGAAAGAATTTTTTCAGTTATTTCTTCTCTGTCTTTTTTCATCCAGTCTATAAAAAGAACAGATTTATAAACCTTTGTTTTTTATAGAACATCTATACTTTTTGTATAGAGCTTCTTTACTTATCTTTTCCCTCAATCTTCTTAAATTTTTCTGTCTTTACACCCATACTCGCCTTCTTTCCAACTCCAATAATTATCCCTGCCAGTTATAATATGATCGAGAACTTTGATTCCCAAAACTTCTCCTGCTTCAATTAGCTTTTCTGTTGTTTCTCTGTCTTCCTTGCTCGGCTCTGGATTTCCAGAAGGGTGATTATGAACAATAATTATTCTTGAAGCTGAATTTTTAATTGCTGGCTTGAACACCTCTCTCGCGTCAATAATTGAAGAATCTAATATCCCCTTTGTGACTAATTGTTCATTTATAATCTGGTTCTTGTTATTTAACATCAAAATGATAAAATTTTCCTGCTTTTCATTTTTTAATTTTTCATGAAAGTATTCAAAAACATCTTTGGCAGATCTTATATGCTTTATTTCCCCCTTGAAATTATTATATCTTTTCGCAAGTTCTGCAATAGTCAATAATTCAATAGCCTTTGTCTGCCCAATTCCTTTGATTTTTTCTAATTCTTTTATAGAACAATCAAATAACTTGTTTATTCTATATTCAGCTATAAGCCTATTTGCCATTTCCAAAACATTTTCGCTTTTTGTTCCTGTTCTGAGAATTATTGAAAAAAGCTCTGCATCACTTAAGGCATGTGGACCATATTTAAGAAATCTTTCTCTAGGTTTGCTATCATTTGGGAGGTCTTTTATTTTCATATATTAAAGACGACAAATTAGTATATAATTTTTTCTTTTTTATTTTTCTTTCTTCTTTAGCTTAATCTCACCATTTTTCACTTCTGCCTCAAGTTCATAACCTTCTAAATTTGATTCTTTAATTTGCAGTGGAGGAATAATAACTGCATATTTGTAATAAACCTTATTTTTTCTTTTTTTAGACAGCTGCTTCTGAATCCTCATAAATTTAATAATAAGACAGGATATTTATATCTGTCGGAACCGACTACTTTAAAGTTACTATGTCGGTACAGACATATTTATAAACTTAAAATCCCTATCAAAACTATGAAAAAGAAATTTTTAGGAATAGGTTGGAAAAGCAAGATTATATTAAAAAGAGCAACTGCTTATATCTCCATAAATAAGCTTATTGTAGATGGTTGCTGCCTTGAGAAAGGCCAAATTCTCTATTCTTATCTTGCAGAAGATGAAAAAGGAAGAAAAATAATAGTCACTTATCTAGACGGGAAAAGACAGACACAAACAAATTTAAAGTTTAGATAATTGCAATAAGAATGGAAAAAGAAGATAATGAAACACATATAGCTATCTTTAATGGGAAATCAATAAGAAAGAAGCTTGTTAATAATGAATGGTTTTTCTCAGTTGTAGATATTGTAGGGGTTTTAACTGAAAGTGAAGACTCGAATGATTATTGGTATCGCCTTAAAAGAAGGGAACTTGAGTCAAGTGGAATTGAACTATCGACATTTTGTCGAGAGTTGAAATTATTGGCGGAAGATGGCAAACTTAGAGAGACAGATTGTGCAAATACTGAAGGCATATTCAGAATCATCCAATCAATTCCTTCAAAAAAAGCAGAGCCATTTAAAAGATGGCTTGCTAAAGTAGGATATGATAGAGTTAAAGAAATTGAAAATCCTGAATTAGCGTAGGAAAGAATGAAATTTCTTTATGAGAAAAAAGGCTATTCAAAAGACTGGATAGAAAAAAGATTAAGAGGAATAGCAATAGACAGGAACTAACTGATGAATGGAAACAAAGAGGCATAGAAGAAAAAAAAGAGTTTGCAATTCTTACTAATGAGATTAGCCAGGCAGCATTTGGAAAAACAGTAGAAGAATATAAGAAATTAAAAAAACTTAATAGGGAGAATCTTAGAGATCATATGGATGACTTAGAATTAATATTTACTATGCTAGGAGAAGCATCAACTACCAGAATAGCTAAAGTAAAAGATGTTAAGGGTCTTGAAGAAAATAAAACTGCAGCAATGCAGGGTGGAGAAGTTGCTGGAAACTTCAAATTCGAAAGAATTTGACAGTGCTCAGAAATCGAAGATTTCTGACATGCAAGAAAAGAATTAGAATCAAAAACAGGAGAAAGCGTTTTGTCCGAAGATAATTTTCTAGATGTCCCTGAAAAAATTAAAAAAAAGAGAAAGATTCAGTTGAGTTATACTATCTCATAGTCAAGTTCTTGCATACCCTAAAACTTACGCTATTTGTATTTAAGTTTAATATTTCTTAATGAATTATGAGTGAAAGCCAATCAAGATATAGCATTGTTGAAAGACTAACAGAGACAAAGCTTGGAATTATTCATGCAAAATCTCAATTAGACGAAGAAGCAAAAACTAAAGAGCAAAAAATTGAGCAGTTAAAAAAAGATCTGCTGGATTGGAATAATGAGGCTGCTCAAGAAACAGAAAGAACAAAAAGACAAAAGCAAAGAGAAATTGAAAGAGCTGAAATCGATTATAAAAATGCTAAAGAAAGAAAAAATTCCAAGGAAAAAGCATTTGATGAGAAATTAAGCGCAATTGATGAAGCTCTAAAAAGAATAGAAGAAATAAGCAAGACATCTCCAACAATTAATCAATAAATCTCGCCTTTGATTATTATTTTTTTATAGTCCTTCCAAATCTGCAATACTCAGAATCTGGCCCGAGCGAAAGCAACAGGGCTTTGTCTGATGCTAAATTTATTTTTATTGCTATATGGATAGAAAACAAAATAGGCCATGTGCCTGTTGGACTAAATTACAGAAAATTTGCAATGCCATGTGCTGCTTCCCCGTGTTCACTGACTGGACACAAGCGAGGCAAATTAGCCTCGTTAAGGGGTATTTTTAATATGAAAATAGAAAGACTAAAAGAAATACTTAAACCAAAAGCATTCAAGGACTTAATGGAATTCATGCGAGGACAAACTTAC
>Ga0066639_10002098_pt1 | contig 17565 bp, 15 predicted proteins | sample CryGeyCG2114_010_2_FD_59504 | JGI IMG/M metagenome (GOLD analysis project Ga0066639, IMG submission 59504) | Groundwater microbial communities from aquifer - Crystal Geyser CG10_big_fil_rev_8/21/14_0.10 | ecosystem: Environmental > Aquatic > Deep subsurface > Groundwater | place: USA: Utah...
TATCGAGACGGAGGCGAATAAAAAAAATCCGCCGGACTCCCGAAGTGGGTGGTGGCGGTTATTTGTTGGCAAAACCGCTCGCGGGGGAAACCTGCTCGTTTCCTTCGATTATGTGGCCCGCTGCGAAAAAGGCTGTTTTCACTTGCTTGACGGCAATTTCAAAGTTTTCGTGTCCAGGAAACTGTGACTCCATGATAGCCAGAATGTCATCGCACAGCCTTTTGTCGGTTACCGTATTAGGATTATTCATCGCTTCTTCCTTGGTATTTCCTCAGATTCTATCAAAATAAAAAACCTCTGCAAAGAGGGTTGTCAATAATATATCTTTTTTGTAATTGCGAGGAGTTTAAGTGACGAAGCAATTTCTTTTTCAATAGGATTGTCTTGCCTCCCTTTGGGAGATCGCAATGGCAGGTAAAATACAAACGGCTTGGTTGAGCCGTTTTTTATTTTAGGAACCTTTTAGTCAATTTTTCGGCTTGTTTATAAGTTTTTATCCAGTGAATTTTTTTGTTTCTTTTAAACCAGGTTTTTTGGCGCTTGGCGTAGTGATAGATAGAGTTCACCGATCGCTCAATCATTTCGGGTTTAGTAATTTTTTCTTCCAGATATTCCGCAACGATTGGATAAGCAAGACCGATTTCTTTTAGGCGTTTTTTTCCGACTTGCTTGGTCAGTTTTTTAGTTTCTGCTGCTAGTCCTTGTTTGAGCCAGAGCAAAAAACGTTTATGAATTCTTTTTTTAATAGTTGTGTTTGGAAAATTTATACCAAGATAAAGTGTGTGATAGTTTATTGTTTGAGCCTGCTTGTCGGCAGACAGGCCTGTCGAGAACTTCTCGATTCCACTACGTTTCACTCGAAGAATATTTACCGCGATTTCGATCGCGCGTATAAGACGGCGCTTGTTGGAACGTTGAATAGTGCTTGCGCGATTGGGGTCGAGTTTTTTTAGTTGGCCAAAGAGTTGTCCAAGCGACTTTTTGGCAAGTTTTTTTCGCAAATCCTGATTTGGAGAGGTGTTTCCAAGAGCGGTATTGTTTACCAGCGCATCAATCCAAAATCCTGTGCCACCTGTAACAATAGGCAGGTCGATTGATCTGATTAGTTTTTTTGATTTGATCGCGAAGTCGTGCGCTGAAAATGATTTTTTTGGTGACAAAAAATCAACTATGTGATGAGGAATATTTTTGTATAGAAACAAACACAATTGACGGCCGTCAATTGTGTTTGTTTTCCATTTCCCTCGGGGCTTAGCGGTGCCGATGGAAAGTCCGCGATAAATGGCGCGAGAGTCGGCAGAAATAATCTCGCCATGGAATTTCTTGGCAAGTTTGACGGCAAGTGTTGTTTTACCGGTTGCTGTCGGGCCCAGAATTACGATTATTTTTTCCATATTTAGGTGGACACTTTCTTAATCTTTTCTTAAATCTCGGAGGAGGGAAGGGGAAGGGGTAGCGGTCGGGCCGAAGATAAGGATAACTTTTTTTCTTATCACATTCTTTGTCATCGCGAGGGCAAGAAGTGCCCGCGGCAATCCCATCGGTTTTCAGATAAATAGGATTGCTTCTTTGTCCGCCGAGGCGGACGGATCGCAATGATACTAGATATTAAGTATTTTTTGTACTTCTTAATTCATGATTTATACTTCCATTTCATGCTATACTTATTCTAACATATGAAAAAGCTTTTAATGATTTTAGTCATTATTTTTATAGTTTTTTGGGGGCTGGCTTTGAGTTTAAAAAATTCTACTTTTGGCCCTGACAGTTTTGAATACTTTTTCAAAACTACGGGACAATGGCTCGATTTGAATTTTTTAACAATCGGCGCGCCGGAAAAACAAGAAAAGCATTTGGATCTGGCAACAATAAAACTGGATGACGGGGATTTGACCGGGTACGAAAGAGAATTAGCAAGCGCCTATTTTATGGCGGAGCAATTGGCCTTGATCGATCAAAAATACATCCTGCTTTTGGAAAATGTCTATAACGTCACACTTGAGCATTTAAAAAGAGAAAAGAAGGAAATAGGCTTAGTTGAAGCGACACAACATTATAATGAGAAGGCAATTAAAAATTTATTACAGAAACATCAGCACACCCCAGAATTAACTTTTGAGTACAACAGACTGGTTGAACAGAGATTGATTTTGGAAGAAGTCAGAGAAGATTTATCACAAGAACAAATTACAACTCTCAATCAAGCCCGAGGGGTTTTGGAGCAGGGAATAGAAATTGAATGGGCGTACGATTTAGTCAGCGAAATTAATTAGAAATTAATAGTTTGTGTTTTTGTAAAATTATACTTTTTTTACGATCGTAAAAAAAGTATAATTCAAGAAGGTTATTAAGGTTGTGAAGGTTATACAAAAAAAGCGCCGAGTAGGCGCTTGAAAGCAGGCAGGTAAAGCTCGTCTGAGCTCAGATTTCGTCGTAAGGGATGCCAGACTCCTCGATCAGACGGTCGATGCGACTTTGCTTGCTTTCTGGGAGAACCGATCCTTCCACGACCCTTTTTGCGTCTTCATAGCGCAGGAGGCCTTTTAGGGCACGGAAGAGGATTCTTTCCCACCCGTCGACATTTTTTGTTGTGTGTGAAGCCCCCACAACATCGGCTGCGGTTATCCGTTGTTTGTTGAGCCATGCCTCCGCCTTTCGGAGGTGCCCCCTTCTGATTGCTTCTTTGAAGCTATCATTATCGATTATTATGAGCATTCTTTCCTCCAGTTTTTAACTTGAAGTAGTTTAATTAAAGGGTAAGGGAAAGCAATTGTTAATACATAAAAAAACCACGCTTGAAGCGTGGCAAAGGCGGGTGGGCAAGTGGTGTTAGCTCGGTAGTTAAAGTACAGTGAATTCGTGGTCGGTGGATTCGAAAAACCAGACCCCTCTTCGCCGCTCGCCGCGGAACTTGGTGTCGAAGATCCCAAAGTGCGAAATCTTGGGGTTTTCTGGGTCAGTGATTTCGACTAACCTAGCTTTCCCCGTTCCGTCTTCGATTAGGGTGTTATGGGGGATGATCACCCTTATGGTTTTTTTGCCAGCGATCTTGACGAAGAAAACAAGTTTTCCGTTGCAGACCGCGGAATGAACCTGCTCTCCCTTTTTCGCAAATCTTACCGGCTTTCGTTCTATTCTTTCTCGCATCACTTCTCCTTTGAGTTTTTGTATAAAAAAAATCTTACAGGAGTTTAAGGCGATTGTCAATAACAAAAAATCTCCGGAAATCCCGGAGGATTTTTTATTGTTCGTCGTCCTGAACTCGATTCAGGACATTCTTTGGATCCGCTGAGATCCCTGCGTGCCGGCAGGCAGACTGATTTTCGTCAGGATGACTCTTTCGGAGTCACTTTTTTTCTTTGATTTCTTTTTGAATTTGTTTAAAAAAAGCGCTGACCGCCATAGTTTTTTGCTCTCGTTCACCGCGCTTGCGGACAGTTATCTTTTTTGCTTTTGCTTCTTTTTTTCCAACGACCAGCATGTAAGGGACTTTTTGCATTTCCGCTTCGCGGATTTTTTTACCGACCGACTCATTCCTATCGTCAATTTCTACTCGGATTCCCGCTTCATATAGTTCTTTGGTGATACCGTACCCGTATTTGTTCAGTTTGTCAGAAATCGGCAGGACTATAGTTTGCACCGGCATTAGCCAGGTTGGCAATGCTCCGGCGTAGTGTTCTATTAAGACTCCGATAAATCGTTCTAGCGATCCATAAATTACTCTATGGATAACTGCCGGGGTTTTTAGAGAACCGTCTTTGTCAACATATTTTAGTTTGAACCGTTCCGGTTGGTTGAAATCAAGTTGAATAGTACCCATTTGCCAGTCGCGACCAAGCGAGTCTTTCATTAAGATATCTACTTTTGGGCCATAGAAAGCTCCTTCGCCTGTACCGAGTTCGTATTTTCCTTCGCCGACTTGTTTATCCAGAATTTTTTTCAGGATATTTTCCGCGTCTTCCCAAATACTGCTGTCACCCATAAAATTTTCCGGGCGAGTGCTCAGTCGGTAGCGAAATTGCAGTCCGAATATTTTGTAGAAATGTTCGGTGATATCAAAGATTTCTTTGTATTCTGATTCAATTTGATTTTCAGTCACAAAAACATGCGCGTCGTCTTGGCGGAAAGCCCTTGCCCGTAACAGGCCGTTTAACATTCCCGACCCCTCATATCGATGCAGGATATCGGCATCTGAAAGTCGCAACGGGAGCTCTTTGTAGCTTCTGGTTTTGTGTCCAAAAATTATCATGGCGTTCGGACAGTTCATCGCTTTGATTCCGTAGATTTCATCTTTACCCAAATCCGCTATAAACATGTCATCTTTGTAATGTTCCCAGTGGCCGGAAGTTACCCATAATTCTTTTTTGTTAACTTGCGGAGTAGAGGTTTCTTCGTAACCTCGTTTGGCGTGGTCTTTCCTCCAATAATCCATCAATCCATTCAGCACAATCATTCCTTTCGGCAACCAGTATGGCATTCCAGGGGCGGTCGGGTGGAACATAAACAGTCCCATTTGTGGACCCAATTTTTTATGATCTCGTTTGCGCGCTTCTTCCATCTGCTTTAAATATTCCTGCAGTTTTTGATTGGTGGTAAAAAGAGCCCCATAAACACGTTGCAGTTGTTCACGGCTTTCACTGCCCTTCCAGTAGGCACCGGCAAAGTGGGTAAGTTTAAAAGCGTCGATCGGGATTTCACCGGTTGAGCGAGCGTGATTGCCTTTGCATAGATCGGTAAATTCACCGATACGGTAAAAAGTTACTTCACCTTTGTTGATTTCCGGACTGACCCGCGCTCTTTCTCCGGATTCAATTTCTTCTAAAATTTCCAGTTTGAATTTTTGACCGGCTTGTTTGGCCGCATGTTTTGCCTTCTCCATCGGTACGATAATTTTTTCCATCGGCAGGTTTTGTCGAATTATTTCTTTCATTTTTTTCTCGATTTTGGGAAGATCGTCCGGACGAAGCGGTCTTGGTAAATCGAAGTCGTAATAAAATCCGGTGTCGATAACCGGACCGATACCAAACTTCACGGTGGGGAATAGCTGTTTTACCGCGTATGCTAAAACATGAGAAGCGGTGTGGCGAATAGCATCAAGGTTGTCTTCTTTGCGGTCAGCTTTGCCACCGACGACTTTGGTGGAAAAACTGGCTTTATCGGAAACTTTTTTCTTTTTGAAATCTTTGCTTGGTTTTTTTGGGGAAACTTTTTTCTTTGGCATAATAGTTTGTCATTCCGAGCGGAGTCGAGGAATCTATTGTCTGTGGAAATGTTTTGAGTAAGAGATCCCTCCGTTACAGTCGGGATGACAGTTTAATTAATAACGATACCTGCGGCAAGCCGCGTGGGTATTCTGCCGGAAATAATAAACAAAAAAGCCACGACATCAGTCTGGCTTTGGGTCCCGCTCTTTTGGCTTTGCCAAAATAGCTGGAGGTTCCACCCAAATTCCGATTCTTTTCCCCACCTTTACAAGGAGGGAATTAGAGGGGGTTTCGGATCTTCGTTTACAGATTTAACGCATCTGTTACGCGCAGCGATTCCTCGGTTGGTGAGTCCGGCTCAATACCGCTGATATATTCACATATTGTCATTTTAGGTGATTTGAAAGATATGTCAAGGTTTGACTAGAAAAGGATTTTATGGTAAAAAATATTGAACAGTACCAAAGGAGGTCTAATGGAAATTCTTTTGTATACGGAAGCGTCGATTGCGGAGTTGGAAGAAAGCGGATTTGACGTGAGTGGGCGTGTTGCCACAGACACAGAGTTGACCGAGGGAAAAACAAAGTTTAATGGTATTCCATATCGTTGCCTCCAATTCGACTGTTGTCTGAGAATGTTCTATTTCAGTTTTGTCACTCATGGCGACAAAACAATTACAAGAGGGGCAAATGGGGTACGCCTTCTGCTAGAAAGTTTGTGCGCTGCCCATTTTTACTGGATGCGGGTGGAATTTGGTGACCACGGATCCAGAGTAAAAAAAGCAGACTATGCATGGGGACGCGCGAAAATACGTTATGTAGGGCGAGGTTGGTTTATAGCAACGTCTCCCGACCTCCGTTCGCTATTGAGATTCGAGCAATTAGTTCGGCGCGGGAAGATCGAACCGATTCTTGGAACCGAGGTATCGGGCAGACCCATAGAGGTATCGGGCAGACCCATAGTAAAAGCCAAAAGACGGGGGCCAATCCATCGCTTGGTCAGTCGAATTTTTAGCATCCTCGCTGGCGCGTGACGCCGGCGGGGGATTTTTATTATTTCCGGCAGAATACCCACGCGGCTTGCGCCAGGCTCCTCGCAATGACATATCTTTGTCATTGCGATCCCGGACTGGATTTGGGGGCAATCTGAATGTTATTGTTCGAGCGACTTGTCCGCCTAGGGAGGAAGTCAAAAACTACATTGTCGGATCTTCTCGACTCGCTTTTTATCTGATTATCTGCTCAAAATCTTTTTTACTTCTACCTTAAACTCGTCAGACGGATCAATGCGAAATTCGGTAACGATCGGTTTCTGCGGGCCGTGCGGGGAGGGGACGTCGAGATCGACTCGGACGTCGCCTGGAAATTTTTCAAAAATAGTTTTTAGTTTGCGGAAAATCATCGGATCGGCATTATCCGGGATAGGCAGGAGGATTCTTTTAGCTACAGAAACCCCTTCATTTGCGGGATTCGTAGCCTCATCCGTCCCGACCTTCCGTCGGGACACCTTCTCCCAAGTGGGAGAAGGGGAATCTGTCCCTCCCTCAATCCCTCCCCGCTCAAGGAGAGGGAGGTCTAAAGGTTCAAATTTATCCGCGAGAATTTTTACCTCACCGTCTTTGTCAGAAACTTTTCCGGAAACTTTTACAATTTTATCAGGCTCTAATATCATCCGGTACTCTGAAAACACCGAAGGGAAAACCACCAGCTCGACCGATCCGGAAAAATCCTCGATTTCCGCAAACGCCATTTGATCGCCTTTTTTTGTAATAATAGTTTTTATCTTTGTAATAATTCCGCCAAACCGAACTCGTCTTTCGCGCAGATCTTGTTTGATTTTGCTTAGAGGGTTTCCCAGTTTTTCCAAAGTATTTTTAAATTCATCCAGAGGATGAGCGGTCACATATAAACCTAGTAGTTCTTTTTCCCAGGTCAATTTTTCTTTTTGGGAGGCAGGCTCGGCTTCTTCCAATATAATTTTAATACCATTGTTTTGGCTGGCGCCAAACAAGCTATTTTGGGAGGTAGATAATTCTTTATGGTGGGAGCGGATTAAATTTAAAACTTTTTCAGTGTTTGCAAGCAAAACATTGCGATCGCCGTATGCGTCCAGCGCCCCGCTTTTAGTCAGCGCTTCCCATGATTTTTTGTTGAAATTTTTTGTAAAGGTTCGCGTGACAAAATCACTCAAATCGGAAAATTTTCCGCCATTTCTTCTTTCGGTAATAATTTTTGTAATAACATCCGATCCTAAATTTTTAACAGCGCCAAGTCCGAATCGAATATTGTGCTCGTCGATTACGGTAAAACTGTTGAACGATTCGTTAACGTCCGGTGGTAAAACCGAGATTCCCATATGCCGACATTCTGTCACCGCTTCGGCTATTGTTTCCAGGTTTGCCGATTCCGCCGTCATTAGCGCGGCCATGTATTCCACCGGGTAGTTGGCCTTCATATACGCGGTTTGATAGGCAACTATTCCATAAGAAGCGGCGTGGGCTTTTCCAAAACCATAGGCCGCGAATGGTTCAATAAGACTCCAGAGTTTTAAAGTTTTTACCGAAGACAGTCCGTTCGACATACAGCCGTCGATAAATTTTTCTTTTTGCTGGGCGATTTGGGCAGGGATTTTTTTACCCATTGCTTTTCTCAATTTATCAGCTTCCGCCCAGGTGTAACCAGCGATCTTGATTGCTATCAGCAGCACGTCTTCTTGATATGTCAAAACGCCGTAAGAAGCGGAAAGGATATCTTTGAGTCGCGGGTCAAGATAAGAAATAAGTTTCGGGTCGTGTTTGCGCCGGATGAATTCGGGAATGGATTCCATCGGGCCGGGGCGGTACAGCGCTACCATCGCCATAATATCTTCGACTCTCGAAGGTTTTAAATCTTTTAAATATTTTGTCATGCCGCTTCCTCCCAGTTGGAACAGACCGATTGTTTGCCCCTCCGCAAGCATTTCAAAAGTTTTTTTATCGTTCAGTGGAATATTGGTCAGATCAATTTCGATCCGTTTTATTTTTTTTACCAGCTGGATTGCGTTACCCAAAATTGAAAGGTTGCGGATGCCTAAAAAATCCATTTTAACCAAACCGGTTTCTTCCACCGAGTACATATCGTATTGAGTGGTAATAATTTTCGTCTCGGTATCCATGCGCAACGGGGTAAAATCGGTCAGTGGGGTTGGGGAGATGACAACTCCTGCCGCGTGAATGGAAGCATGGCGAGCGGCGCCTTCTAATTTTTTCGCCAGGTCAATAATTTTTTTGGTTTCCGGGTCTTGATCATAAATGGTTTTCAATTCCGGCGCTATTTTTAAAGCTTTTTCAATTGTCATTTGAAACCCTTGTTTGCCAAACGGAATAAGCTTGGCGATTTTATCACATTTACTATAAGGAACAGCCAAGGCTCTTCCGACATCGCGGATTGCGGCGCGAGCCTGCATGGTTCCAAAGGTCACGATTTGCGCGACTTTATCCCGCCCATATTTTTGCGAAACATAATCAATAACTTCCTCCCGGCGGTTGTCGGCAAAATCCATGTCGATATCCGGGGGCAGCGGGCGCTCCATGTTTAAAAACCGTTCGAAAGGCAGATCGTATTTAAGCGGGTTGATAGTGATAATTCCCAGCGCGTAAGAAACCAGCGACCCGGCGGCGGATCCTCTGGTGGTGGTGACAATCCCTTGACTGCGCGCCCAATTAATGGCGTCCGCGACGATTAAAAAGTAAGGCGCGTATCCTTTTTTACAGATAACATTTAATTCGTACTCAAGGCGTTCTAAAACTTCCGGATGATCGGCTTCCAGTTCAAAACGACTTTTCCTGTAAGCTTTGATGAGGCCTTCCTCGGTTTTTTTATGCAGATAGTCTTCGTAAGTTACATCTTTTGGGATCGGAAAGTGGGGAAATGCCCAATTGCGTAAAGGAATTTCAATATTGACTTTATCCGCAACCTTGCCGGTATTTTCTAGCGCCTCGGGTAAATCCGAAAACAAGTCGTTCATTTCGGCTTCAGTTTTTAGCGACAAGTCTGTGCCGCGCATATCCAACCGGTCGGTATCTTGTACGGTTTTACCCGTCTCAATGCAAACCATCAAATCTTGCGCGTCGGCGTCATGCGGCTCCAAGTAATGACAATCGGCAGTGGCAACAAGGGGGATAGAAAGTTTTTTAGAAATTTCTACCAGTCCACTGTTTAAATTTTTTCGTTTCCGCTCAAATTCTTGGTCTTCGATTATTGGTTGGCGTTGGATTTCGATATAGTAATCTTCCCCGAATTCTTTTTTGTATTGTGAAGCAATTTGTAAGGCGATTTCTTTTTTATCCGAAAGAACGGTTTTGGAAAGTTCAGAAGACACACACCCTGACAATATTATGAGACCCTCTTTATATTTTTTTAAAATTTCCCAATCGATTCTAGGCTTGTAGTAAAATCCTTCAATATGCGCTACCGAAGAGAGACGCATTAAATTTTTGTAGCCGACAAAATTCTTGGAAAGCAGGATCAAATGGTACGGCCGATCTGACATCCGACCTTCTTTAACAAGTCTTCCTTGGGGCGCGACATAGGCCTCCATTCCAATAATTGGCTTTATTCCTTCGGCTTTGCATTTTTTATAAAATTCAATCGCGCCGTACATTGTGCCATGATCGGTCAGCGCCAGCGCGGCAAAGCCCTTTTTCTTTGCGTTCATGACTAAACTGTCGATTTTGGGCAGACCGTCGAGTAGAGAAAAATGAGAGTGATTGTGGAGGTGGGTGAACATGTGGGAAATTAAAAGTTTAAAGTGTAAAGTTTTAAATTAAAGTGTCGCTTCGAGACAGATATTTATATAGATTGTCTCGCGAATAAAAATACATTAATTTTAAATTTCGCATCTTAAATTTTTAACTTATACTACCATTATACTTCATTTAATCATTCTGGTATAATATAATATATTAGTCAAAAATAGAAACAAATCGTTATGCAATTACCGGAAAATATTGAATTGGCGTTACAAGAAAAAGTAATCAATATCGTTGAAGCCTTACAGGGAGTGTCACGACGATTGTGGGTTGGTTTGGTAGCAACTATAATTTTAATCATCCCTTTATCGATCGGGTTTAGGATTGTTTTTAAAGAATTGATTTTGAATGCGTATGTTTCAACGCCTATTACATATGTATCACCAAGCGGGGAAGATTTGCGCATAACCGACAAAGGAATCGTATCAGTAGGAGATTCCAGATATGGCGCTTATGCCCGAGTTGTAAACCCCAACAATAACGTGATGCAAAGAAGTTTTGAATACGAATTTATATTATCTGATTCAAGCGGCGATGTTTTGGAAAAGTTTAAAGCAGAATCATATATTTTACCGGATCAAGAAAGAGCTTTGATTATGCCGGCGTCGTTTTCTGGTAAAGAGCCGGTTTCGGTAGAGGTTTTACTGTCAGATCCCAATTGGATTCGAGCGCGTGATATTCAATCGTTGAGTTTTATTTTTGAAAATCAAACATTCGGATTAGCAGATGGACAATTTGTGGCAACAGCAGTTTTGAGAAACGACAATCCATATATTATTCCCGAAATAGAAATAACCAGTTTACTGCTAGACATTAACCACAAAGTGGTTGGCGCAAATTTTACTACGGTCAACGATGTTTTACCCAGAGAAAGCAGATTTTTCCGGCATGTTTGGCCCGGGGAATTGCAGGGTGAAGTCGCTTTGGTAGAATTCAGAGCCTCAGTTAATCAAATGAAAAAAGGGTCTTTGTTGACAGAGGAAGCCAATATTTTTGATCAATTTGACGGAAGGGAATAAGATAGAAATTCCAAATTCCAAATTACAAATAACAAATTACAAATAAAAAAATTTTAATTACCAAATACAAAACGGTTTTCAGTTTAGAACTTTTGGTTATTAAATATTATTTGTTGTTTAGTGTTTGTGATTTGTTATTTTTATACTTATGAAAACTTTTTTTCTACTGATAAATAAACTGGATAAATATTTACTCGGCATGTCAGTGCTTTTGGCGTTGGTTGGGTTGTTAATGATTTATTCAACCACCCTCTCCGAAGAAGCAAATTCCGGTTTACTTTTTAGACAAATCATTTTTTTAATAGTCGGTTTGGCATTGTTTTTTTCCTTTTCTTCGCTCGACTATCGCTATCTGAAAAAAATCCGATGGCCGATTTATCTGGTAGGAGTGGTTTTGCTGGTTGGTGTTTTAGCCTTAGGTTTTCGAGTGCGAGGTAGCGTTCGTTGGTTTGATTTAGGTCTTTTGCAACTGCAGCCGGTTGAGTATATGAAGCTAGCCATGATTATTTTTCTTGGAGCGTTTTTTCAAACAAAGCGACACGAGATGCAACGGTTCCGCAATATTTTATTGTCGGCTGTAATCGCTGGGGTGCCAATGGTTTTTGTAATGATGCAGCCCGACCTGGGATCGACTTTGGTTTTGTTTTCGATTTGGTTGGGGATGCTGTTGGTTTCCGGCGCGAAGAAATCTCATCTGGCAGGTTTGTTAGTTATTTTACTTATCTTTACTGTTCTGGCTTGGGCATTTTTTTTACAAGACTATCAAAAAAACCGCGTATTTAGTTTTTTGGATCCCACCTCTGACCCGCAAGGGCAAAACTACAATGCTATTCAATCAATCACCGCGGTTGGTAGCGGGGGGATTACCGGGAGAGGATTTGGGCGTGGGGTGGTGTCGCAGTTACGGTTTTTGCCCGAGCGGCAAACCGACTTTATTTTCGCGTCTTTGGCGGAGGAGTTAGGTTTTTTCGGCGCCGGGTTTTTATTGGCTCTACTTTTTTGGTGGTTTATGAGGATTATTAAAGTCGCCCGAGATTCATCGGAAAATTTTGGGTTCTTTTTAGTTTTTGGAATATTTTGTTTCTTTTTTGTTCAGTCGACTATTAATATCGGAATGAATATTGGACTACTGCCAATCACCGGAGTCCCGCTACCGCTTGTCAGTTATGGCGGTAGTTCAATGCTTGTTTCTTTGGTTGCTCTGGGAATAGTGGAGAGTGTTTTGGTCCACGCCCAACCAGTAAAGTTTGATTAGGTTTTTTATCCCAATCGGATTGTTAGAGAACCGGTTATTTCCAATCGCTTGACTCAATTTTCTTTGTGTGTTATTTTAATACGGTCAATTATTTTTAAAAAGTAGATATTAAGTTCATGGGAAATCGTTTAAAAGTTAGCGCTCAAAATCGCGCAGAGGTCCGAAAACAGGCGCAAAAGTTACGCCGGGAAGGATTACTGCCGGGAGTTGTGTATGGAAAACAACTAGAAAGTAAAAACTTGTCTGTAAACCGTAAAGAATTTGAAAAGATTTACAAACAGACCGGAGAAAGTACTTTGGTTGATTTAACAGTTGGATCGGAAAAACCGCTGACTGTTTTGGTCAACGCTATTCAGCGCGACGGACTTACCAACGAAATTCTACATGTCGATTTTCACGAAGTTGACATGAAAACCAAAATCAAAGCCAAGGTCATTCTACAATTTGTTGGAGAGGCCATGGCGGTAAAAGATTTGGGCGGAGTTTTGGTTAAAAACGTCACCGAAGTGGAAGTAGAATGTCTGCCGGCTGATTTGCCGAAAGGATTGGTTATTAATATTTCAAAACTGAAAACTTTTCAAGATTCTATCAAAATTTCTGATTTGGAGTTTGATCACGAAAAAGTAAAAGTGGCTCTAAAACCGGAAACGGTCGTTGTGAAAGTAGCCGAACCTCGTACCGAGGAAGAGTTGAAAGAGCTTTCCGAGAAACCGATTGAAGACGCCGTGGAGTCTGTTGAAGGCGTGGTGAAGGAAGAAAAGAAAGAAGGCGAGGAAGGAAAAGATGGAGAGAAGAAAGAAGAGACATCTCCAAAAGAAGAAAAGAAATCTTAGTAAACTAAAATTTAAAAAGATTCCCTTGACCGGGATCTTTTTTTGTTGGGATAAATTTATTTATTTTATGGGTTTGTCGTCAGTGGGGTTTTTGGTGAAAGCTCTAGAATTTTTTTTAAATGGACGTTGTGACTTGCGCCAAGCCCCTCTTTTTTAGAAAAATATTCCACAAGAATAGGGTTGATTTTTGTGAAAATTTAATTATAATATAAGGACATTGTAAGTGCCATGTCAAATCAAGCGGTTGGGCTTATAATGGTTTGTTCACAAAAGCGCAGTCAAAAGGAGGTGCTGAAATGACGTTAAAAAGTCTCGCCCTATTTTCGTTCGTCTCTGCCTTTCTAGGAAGTTCGAACGTGTTTGCCGGTGCTATTCCAAATACCCAGGCGATGATTCGAAACGATCAAGTGGCCTGCATTGTCACGCAGGTCGACAGGTATTTGTTCGCATCCGGCGAGACCGTCGAGGTCTCCGCTCGGTCAGGCAACGTGAGTTGTCCCGCTCCTCAGGTTGTGGAGGCAAGCGACAAGGGATTGGTTTTTTACAACCCTTTGTGGTTGACACTAATTCGATGGAACGGAACCGGCTGGGATCGCGTCAGCGATATCCCGGCGCGGCTCGAGCCAGGGCAGTTTGCTCGACAGAAGATCGTCGAGTACGAGAGCCTGCCTAACGGCAGATACGCTCTGACCACAGTCAGTGGTCGCGGGCTCGGACCATGGTACTTCCTTGAGTCTATCAACTTCGTTGTTGGTGGCACTGAGGAGGATCCGTACGCGGTTGTCACCGGATCGTCTGGATTTGATCCGGATCGCCGCACGCCGTACATCAGGTCTGCCCGTGTCGCTGTCGACGGGTATCTTTACTTCCGCGGTTTCCTTGGAAACTCGACTGTGGTGGTAAAGGGGTACCTTTACCAACTTCGAAAAGAGGTGACCGAGTTTCTGCCAGTAGAGTTCGAGATTGTGGATCCAAAAGACCAAACGGTGTTCATCAATCAACCGTTTGTCAGAGGTGGACAATTCGATCTCGCTTGGGTTCGAGTAAAGTTACCCAAGAACTCGCTCGATCCGAGTCGGTCGGTTTACGCTTCGATCACCGCCGATGGTGGAGGTATCACTGTGCAAGGGGTCGTCTATGATCCCACTGACCCCGCCGCCAACTTCTTCGGTTTCAACACCTTCTAGGCCACCGCTGTGAGAAGATGATTTTTATCTCCTCCCTGCGGTTTTTTTATTTCTGTCTGAAATAAAAAAAGCAGTGAAATTCACTGCTGGACGGAGAAACCGTAACAGACCGTTTTCAAGCGCCGGAGCCCGTGTGGATTCGTGCCGGTAGAGGCTCTTTGCCGAGCGGTTTTGGCGCCTTTGAATCGACATCTGAAAGGTTACAATCGGCGAACAATACACCTTCTCTCAAAGAACCCGCCAGTTTTGCCCGGCTGAAATTTACAGACGCTACTGTTGCCGGACCAAACCTTTTGGAGCGGAACCTTGCCCGATTCAGTTTTGCGAGAGAAAAGTTTGCTCCGGTCAGATCAATCCCAGACAGGTCTATACCTTCGAGCTTTAAACCCGCAAAAGATTTGTCGGCAAAGGAGATTTTCTGAAAAAGATGATCTTTCCGGTATCGGTTAAATTCTCGGACGATTGCTTGCGCCCTGGGTTCATTGGGGCGACAAAGTTGAAGCTTTCGGAAAAGCTCCTCACCGGTTAGCGTTTGTCCACCGAAAGGGGGCTGTCTTCTGCGGTTGCGCCGTCTCGCGTATTGATTTTGTTTTTTCAATATTCCTCCTCGAATTTCAACTTTCATTTATACAGGAAAAAATTTTCTCTGTCAATAACGCGCATCAAAAAACCAACAATCGTATAATTTGTTGATACTCTGGCAGCCATTCATTAGACACATCGATCACAGTCGTGGATAGAGTGTATAGTGTGTTTAGACCTGTATTTTATAAAGCATCACATTCATACACGACCGTGTGAATGTACTCTATACTTTCTAAACAGAGATTATAATGTATTGGCGTTAAAGAGTCCTACGCCGCCTGTGTCGATTGAAGTCAAATTCGTGCACAACCATATGAACACGCGATAAGCTATGGATTTTTTTTATACTAAACAATATCTTCCGGGTAAAAAATAATAACATCAAAATCAACAACCCATCACGTTATTATACAATTGTCACGATCGTGACAATTGTATAACTTTCGGGACCAAGATAAATCCCTGTGGGTTTATGCTTGTGGTAGTTTTTGATGTTCGTCCGGTTTTTCGTTGGAATTCGTTGGGACAATCTTGCTCATTTTTTAAAGGATTGCTTCGGTCACCGGCCCCGCAATGACAGAAAGATCGGGGTTTCGCAATTCAAAAAGTTTACGTCTGGAGTGGATAAAAAAAGCCGCTTCCACGAGGGAAACGGCAGGAAATTATTCTTCGACAGGTGGTTCGCGAAGCGGGAAGTTGACCGGCAGCACCTGGTCGCCGACTTGGATTTTCATCCAGGCGACGTAACCGGCCGGCCGGACTCCTTCCGGAATCGTGAAGGTCAAGGAGTAGACCCCCTTCACTAAAGTTTCCTTGGTCTCAATCTCTATTACCGGAAAAACTTCTTCCGGGTTTTCGAAATTAGGATGGAGAAACATCCCTTCCACGATTTCCGGAACCCCATAAGGGTTCCCGGGATTTTTGACGATCCCGGTTAGGAAAATCGTGAGATCGTCGCCGGCTTGCGGGGCATTGGTGTCGGTGACAAATTCGCCAGTTTTGGCAAAAGTCATAACCGGCCACCAATCATTCCCGTAGGCAACCCCTGGATTGAGCCCGGCATCGAAGCTGGGAAGCAATTCCCAATCTTCAATCGCGCCGAGTTCGTCCAGACGGACAATAGCCCAACGGTTGTCTTTGCTCCTGATCCGGAACAGGTCTTCCGGGGTTTGGAGATTGACTTGATAGCGCCCCTCGTAAAAGGGTTTGAGGCGAACCGCGGCGCCGTTTAACCAAATCTCGACGGAACCCTTTTCGTCATCGCCAAGAAAATTTGTGCCATAAATGGACACAAGACTTCCTGGCGAGAGGATCGGGTTTCCGTTTTCTGCCCGGAGGTTTTGGCTGCGAAACGCGGAGACTACTCCGCTGACTTGGATAGGAGAAACTTCTTCTCCGTCCAAGATGCGTCGCAGCTTTTTGTAGGCGGCGGGGATGTTCAAGCTCCCTATGCCGGGCGGGAAGCCTGCTTTTTCTGTAAACATTACCGCCGGAGCGGTACCCTCGAGCACAGCTCTGACAACCTGTCCGGTATCGGCTTCCGGAAATTGGCTCCAGATTGTCGCAACAACTCCGGAGGTGTGCGCGGTGGACGAAGACGTTCCACCACTGAAAATATCCACATAGAGCTGGTTGTCTCTTTGGTTGCTGGTCGTGATACCTTGGTGAGGGCTCACGACATCGACAATCGACCCATAGTTGCTATGGTTCGTGATCTCCCCGAATTCTCCGATGGAGCCCACCACGATATGGTTTGGCTCATTGATCCCCGCTGGATATATATGGGGATTTTCTGGGTCAATATACTGGTGGTTGTTTCCAACCGCGCTTACGAAAATCGCGCGGTCACGAAGTAACCGCATCACGTGTTGCATGGTTTGAACCAGCGGGTGATCCGGCGGTAGGTTGACCATAAACGAGCAATTGACCACGAACCGTGGCTCTTCGATTTCCAGCAGAGCTTCAAAGGCTCTGCTCGTTATCTCGTACGTGGAATGGTAGTACCACGTTTCTCCTACAGTTTTCGGTTCGAAAATCCTGAATGATATCACCGGGGACCTGCCTGATATCCCGGCTATCCCTTCACTGTTGTCGGTTCGGGCCGCGGCGAATCCCGCCATTAACGTCCCATGACCATTCGAACCCGGGTCAATGCACGGGTTGGGGTCAGAGACGAACGATCGGCTTTGGTCGCAGTCTAGTTTGAGATCCGGATGATCCCAAACTCCCGTATCCACCAGAACGATTGGAATTCCCTCGTAACCTGAAGGATCCTGCTGGTAGAAAAGCGGGAATCCAATCGCTAACAGGTTTTTCTGCTGCGGATAAAGCGTATCGTTCGGCTTTCTGAAAGCCGGGCCTTCTTCTGTTTCTTCCGCCTCGGCCAGCCTCGCCTGCGGTCCCGCAAGCTTGACGGCCTTTACCTCTATCCGGTCCTCAAACCGGATTTCTTGCGCCTGGACTCTTCCTGCGAGCAGGAAGAAGATAAGGATTAGCATGATTGCATTTATCCTTTTCATTTCAATCCTCCCTCTTTTATCTCCCCACTCCTTCATTCTGCCCTATTGCAGAAAGAGCTACTCCAGAGGAATAACAACTCACGATAACATAAATCAAAACTTTTATCAAGTTGGCCGTACTGTGCCACTACCTTGGAAACACTTAGGGTATTCTTAAGATGAGTAATTAAAGAA
>Ga0066639_10002099_pt1 | contig 17559 bp, 21 predicted proteins | sample CryGeyCG2114_010_2_FD_59504 | JGI IMG/M metagenome (GOLD analysis project Ga0066639, IMG submission 59504) | Groundwater microbial communities from aquifer - Crystal Geyser CG10_big_fil_rev_8/21/14_0.10 | ecosystem: Environmental > Aquatic > Deep subsurface > Groundwater | place: USA: Utah...
TTGGATAAAGTTTATCAATGATCACCCATTAGTCCGTTTAGTTGATAGCATAGAAAACGTAGATGATTCTGGAAATAACCGCCTTACGATGCAAAAAAATGAGCAAGTTGGAAGAAGGTGTCCAATTGATTTTACAAGTAATTCTAGAGTTATTAGAAACTTAGCAAGAAGAGGAGAAGTAAAGATCCTTCAGCTCACTAAAAATTCATTTGCTACTCTTAAAAGTTATAAGAACCAATTAGAAGACTCAGAAGTTGGTTCTTATCAAAGCGATGATTATCAAAGACTGGAGCCACGTGGTAGACCTCGAAGAGCTTGTTGGGAACCCGGATGTGGACCAGACCTTGCTAAGTTTTTAGCATCTTCTGCTTGCTGCCTTTTCTCTCTTGTGGGAATTATTATTAATTCTTCAGAAAATAAAAATGATTAACTTATTAGATTCAAAATAACTCTAAATTAAATATGTTACTTGTAGATCTATTTTCATAGCCTGCAAGTAACCATCTTATTATTTAATTAACCCTTATATAAATCGCTGATTTTCAAACACTTATCTATAAAATTTTTACATTAAAACCTTGACCTTAAAAAAAAGATTCAATAAATTGCCAGAGCTTTAAAAAATAAAAGGAGAGAAAATATGACAACGCCTTTATTAGCATCATCTAGAAGAGAACTAGAAATAGAAATAGGACCTGAAGGTACTAGAACAGTTTATACTGATAGAGAAAAAGCGAATGAGCTTTGCCTTAAGGTGAGAGAGCTGATTAGAGAAAATGATCATATACATTCATTAGATTATCAAAGCGCAAATGAGCTTAGTCAACCCTATACACTTGATGATTATTCATTTGTTATGGATGCAATTAACTCAAGGAATGATATTAAACTTAAAGATGACAATTTAATGAGATCATCAGATGGAATATCTGTTAATATTACAAGATGGATTACTTTTACTCAAAGAGATACAGAACAAGCTGCTGCAGTTTCTAATGAAGGTGTTATAGCAGGAAGATCAACAAAAATAATTATAAAAAAGACACTCTTAGTTTCTCAAAATGCATTTGAAGCTCTTGATAGACACATTTTTTCTTTAACTTCTTGTGGAAAGTTTACAAGACTTGCAAAAAAATATGGGCCTTGCTGTTGTTGCTTGAGTATCATAGCAATAGTTACAGCCTTAAATCCACCTAAAATACCATATGACGACAACAAGGATGATTAATGTTTTTTTGCAATTTAAGAAAAAATAGGTAGAAACAATGTTAACGACAGGCGCTTTAGCGCCTACAAATAATAGTTCTCAATCTAATTTAATTAATAATACTGATGAAGAAACAACAATTAGAATGTGCAATAGATTAGCTAATTTTATTTTAGAAAACCATCTAAATGAATATAACAATGATTCTGTCTAGACTTAGTCTAAGATCTATAGAACAAATTGATCTTGAGTTTGCATTAGATATTATAGAGAATGGCGTTATAACTAGGATAGTAAACCTTGAAGCTATTGATATAGAACCTTCAATTGAATCAACAGCCTTTAAAACTTCAGAAGACTTTGGACAAAAGTTTACACTCTTACAAGATGAGTATGATGCTTTTTTAAGATATAAAGAACATCTTAGCACAGATGTAATCAGTCAACCATCAATCGAATTGCCAAGTCGAACATTAAGTTAGCGTATTGTGTGCATTCAAGATTCTATTGTAGTATGTGCTGTAGCAATTCCAGTTCTTTGTTTTGCTGCTGGCGTATACACTTTATTAATAAGATCTTCAAGTTGAATATTATGAGATCTTTTGGCTTAGTGTTTTATGGCTTTAGAACATTTTTTTTAAGTCATAGTTAATATATTCAAAAACCTAAATAATTCATAAATAGATTTGTTTTTTTTGAGGCGCTGATTTTAAAAAAGCATATCTTTAAAAAAAGTAAGCTTTAATGATTTTCACAAAAAAAGCGACTCGCAATTAATTGTTTCTTTTATCTAAAATCTTAATCTCTAATGCTTTATAAGGATAAAATGTATGTTGGGAACTCAACCAATTAGACCTACAGTAGCTGTAGAATTAAATTCAGGAGAAATATTTAACTTGGATGGAATTCCTTGTCCAAAAAGTGATGAAAGAATCGTAAAAGCAGCTCTAGTAGGTATAGCAAATTTTGTAAATAGCTACCCTGAGTTTAACAATCCCGAATTAAAAGAAAAACTTAAGCATTTTAGAGATGATGAAATTCAAATAGACATGCTACACCTAGCAATAGAGATTATTAATACTCATCCTCGCATAATTATAGTAAAAAATGAAGCCAATAAAGCTTACGAAAATGATGATAAAAGAGTTTTTATAACATATCAAAATAGCGTTAATTCTAAAACACTAAGCAAAATTGCTATCAATGATAAAGGGATTATTCTAGAAGATTCAGGTAACTTTGAAGAATATCTTAGAGTGCTTCAAGTGCCACTTGCAACTATTAATATACTTGAACGTCTAGTAGGTCAACAGTTTAGCGAGATAGTTTCACTAGAAACTATTAATACAGATCCTGAAGGTCCTAGGCCCTCCTTAAGAATTGGTGATATATATCAACCTCTTTTATCCACAAACCTAGCTAGAAGGAGGTGTAACTTTAACTGTAATAGGTTATCCGATACCACTCGAGGATGTCTGGCATTTTTTATTGCAATGGCGGCTTTTGCATCAATAATACTATTATTTTCAAACAAAGAAGAACAACACTGAGACTGGTTCTTTTAAAACATATATAAAAAGGTTTAATCATGGCTGCTTTAACACTACCCCAAGCATCAGCATTGATGTTCCCATTAATTCCTGCAAATGAGGAATTAGATTTTCAAAATCAACATATCAGAAACTGCGATTTAATTCTTAAAAGGATAGCGCCGGAAATTTTAGGCCAAATAATAGTAGAATTTTGTGAAGAAAATAGAGAATCTATACGAGCTAACCAACATGAGCTTAATAACGAAGAAATTTCATTAGTTATAGAAGGAATATTAGTTTTTTTAAGTAGCTCTAACCCAACTTATTACGATTTAAATAGAGCTAAAATCGATAAATTACAAGGGCCTTATTCTCCTGAAAAGCTTGATTTGTTGATAGATCTTATTAGAAATAGTTTTAAAAGTGAGAGTAATATCTTTTTAAGAGAAGACAATACTTATAATACAAAAGAGGGTGTCTATCACAGTGTATTGCAAATCTCTCCCAGAATTTACTTGAAAGATAGAGTTTTGACAACAGAAGAAAAAGAAAAGATAACAGGAATAGGCGATAAAAAAGTACTCTTTGTGGCAAGACAGGCTTTTAAAGATGCTATGAGGTATCAACTTCTTTTAAGAAGAGAAAAAGGGCCACAAAATTTGAGTGGAATTGATCTAAGAGAAAAACCTAAAGATTGTAAGAAAAAAGTTACAATAGTAGAAAAACCCACTTCCCTCAAAAGAAAAGAAGGGGATGACCTTAACTAATACTGATAACTTTTTGTGTTATTTTTTTAACACTAATATTTAAGAAAGTTGTATAAGTCTTTCACTATTTTTTAGTTTAGATTTATTTTTTGAGATATGCGCGCATAGACTTTGATATTCTTCTTTTTTTAAGATCCATAATCTCTTTGATCATCCATTTTCAATTATTCTTAAAGTTAAGCTGTATCTATGCTTTTTTATACTATTTAAAATTGAATAGGACTTATTCCACAAAGGCTTGTCTGAGGCCTTTCAAAATTGTAATAATATCTCCATTTTTCAATGATAGTTTTAGCTTCTTTTAAATTCAGAAACCAATTTTCATTTAAACATTTGTCTCTAAGTTTACCGTTAAAGCTTTCTATATATCCGTTTTGCATGGGTTTCTCGGGCTGAATTTCAGTTGATTCTATTTTCTTAATCCCATTTTAAAACTGTATTACTTGTAAATTAAGTTCCATTATCGCTCAAAATAGTTCTAGGAGGTCCTCTTTGCTTGATAATTTCTGATAATTCTCTAACCACTCGTCTTCCACTTAAGAAAGTATCTACAATCATTTTCAAACACTCGCGGCTAAATTCGTCTATTATCGTCAAAACCCTAATGCGCCTTCCATTTGATAGTGCATCTGATACAAAATCTAAAGACCATCTCTCGTTAGGTCTCTTCAGTGGACTTAAGCAAATCCTGCTTCCCAATGCCCTTTTTCGAGTTCTTTTTAACACTTTCAAATTTAATTCTTTATATATGCGATACACTTTCTTATGATTCACATTGAACCCTTCTTTTTTATAAGTATATGGATTCTTCGATATCCAAAACATTTCCTCTCTTGAGCATGAAACACAACCCTTTCTTTAATCAAAGTATCTTTCTCCAAAGGTTTATAACGCCCTACAGACCTGTATAAAAAAAGCAACCTACAAGCTCTTCTTTGACTAATGCTATATTTTATCGGTATTGCTTGAGCTGTCTTTCTTTTGGCTTTAGGGCCTACCACTTTTTTGACACAACCTCTTTCAAATAAAGAATGTCTAACGCTTGATCAGCTTTTTAGTAAATGTAAGCTAAATTTTCATACTTTACTTCTTAAAATGTTTTGGATTTTGGTACCTTATTCTAACTTTTTAGGCTTCTTTTGTGCTCGCTCTTCTTTTCATTTATATCTCTAATTATTTTTTCAAACGGTAAATAATAACATTGTAGAGAATGTGAGAAAAACGACATTACTTTTCATAAAAATATTTGATGAATGTTGACAAAAATAAAAATTTGGATTTAACATGGCCCGCTTACTTAAGAACCTGATACTAAATAATTAAAGGTTCTAGTTGGGTTGTTATTTTAGTAAATATTAATATCGGAGATATCACTATGGATGAAAAAAAATTAGCCACCATATTCTCAAATGTACTTGAGATTCCTTTGGGTGAGATTAATGATGAAATTACATACAACGTATCAAAAAATTGGGATTCACTAGCTCATATGGTAATTGTTGCAGCTATAGATGAAGCTTTCGATATTATGCTCGAAATGACAGATATAGTTGATATGAGTTCATTTGCAAAAGCAAAAGAAATTGTAAATAAATGCTTATTAGAAAAATCAGGAAGTAATCGTTAGTTATGAAAAAAGAATTAACAGGAAAAACCGCTTGGGTAACAGGAGCTTCTAGGGGAATAGGAAGAGCGATTGCGCTAGCTTTTGCACAACATGGTGCTAGAGTAATCATGTGTGCCCGTACTAAAGAGGCACTGTTTTCCACCCTTGAAGAAGCTAGGAAAATATCTAATGAGAATCATATCATACTTGGATATGATGTAGGCAATGTTTCTCAATCTGATAAAGTTTTTAGAGAATTATGCAAAGAGATCAAGCATCTAGATGTTCTCGTAAATAATGCTGGTATTTTGGATGATGCGCTAACCGGAATGATAACCCAGCAACAAATCAGTGATACTCTAGGGACCAATACTGAAGCTGTAATTCGCCATGTTCAGTATGCTACGCGGTTAATGCGCAAGGCACATAAAGGCTGTATTGTCAACATTAGCTCTATTGTTGGCAAACAAGGAAACATTGGGCAAATTGTCTATGCTGCAAGCAAAGCTGCAGTTATTGGAATTACACTTTCTGCTGCTAAAGAATTAGCTCCATTCGGAATTCGGGTAAATGCGATCGCCCCTGGATTTATTAACACAGATCTTACTAAAAACCTTTCTTCACATATCTATCAAGAGAGGCTTAAAAGTATAAAAATGGGTCGAATAGGCGAGCCAGAAGATGTTGCAGATGTGGCTCTATTTCTCGCGTCTAGTTTATCTCGCTATGTAACAGGGCAGGTAATTGGAGTAGACGGAGGAATGCAGATATGAATTTTTGGGATCTTAAAGAGTCAGAGTCTTGCGCTGTTATTGACCAAAATTCAGGTCATGCTTTCTCTTATCAACAACTAAAAGAACAAGTAAACTCTTTTATTGAACTTCTACCTGCTAACCATACCAAAAACCTCGGAATGATACTTTGCCAAAATGAAATAAAGGCTTTAGTAGCTTATTTAGCTTCTTTGAAAAAAAAAGATACAGCATTTTTGATCGATGCAAAAACTTCTTCTAATTCATTGAAGAGATTAATTTTGCTTTATAAGCCACATTGGATTTTTTCATTTAAAAAACTTTATCTTACCAAGGGTTATAAAAGTTATGCTCTTGAAAACTATTTTCTTTACATTCTAGAACATTCAGATATAGAACATATCCTTTTCATTGAGCTTGCATTACTATTGAGCACTTCAGGGGCTACAGGGTCTGGAAAGACCGTTCGACTTTCTTATAGCAATTTAGCATCTAATGCATGTTCTATTGCTGAATATCTATGTTTAAGTTCAAATGACCGTACTATTACTTCTTTACCAATGTATTATTCTTATGGACTTTCTTTAATTAACTCTACACTACAATCTGGGGGAACTATTTTATTAACAAACAAAAGTATTGTTGAGTCAAGTTTTTGGGAATTTGCATGTGAATCTAGAACTACATCATTTGCTGGTGTCCCATTCACCTATGAAATTTTGAACCGAATGAAGCTCAAGCCACTCTATAACATACCTTCTTTATTGAGGGTTATGCAAGCAGGTGGCCCATTGAGTCATGAACTTGCATTAAAACTGTATAATATTTCAACTCAATTGTCTTGGCAGTTTTACATTATGTATGGCCAAACTGAAGCTACTGCAAGAATTAGCTATTTACCGCCTGAAAAAGCCGCTGAAAAAGTAGGTTCGATAGGAATCTCTATACCAAGAGGGCAAATGTCAATAAGTTTAAATGATGAACTTGTTTATCAAGGCCCGAATGTAATGCTAGGATATGCTCAGAAAATAAGCGATCTTGCAAAGCCTGATGAATGTCAAGGACTCTTATACACTGGAGATATTGTAAAGCAAGATGATGAAGGTTATTTTTTTATAGTCGGAAGAAAAAATCGATTCATCAAGCTTCTTGGGTTACGTTTGAACCTAGATGAATTAGAAAAAAAACTAGAACATGAGTTTGCTCAAGCGATAATGTGTACAGGTAGTGATGAATTCCTTTTTATTCTCATTGAAAGTGAAGATTTACTAAAACAATTAAAAATATTTATAGAAAATAATTTTCAATTACCTAGCCATTCTTATAGCGTTATTTATTCTGAATCGTTTCCGAGAACCTCAGTAGGCAAAAAAGATTATTCTAAGGCATTAAAACTCTGTATAAAAAATAGAAGGAAATTTTGTGTTTAATCAACATCCATATTTAACTCCTAAAGCAAATAAGAAAAAGTGGCTACTTTCATATTTGAATGAGCTAACGAAATATCATTATAAGCATTCTCCGCAGTATAAACGAATATTGCAAACTCTATTCCTTTTTTCAGAATCTATAGATTCTAAGCCTTTTACAGAACTAGCATCTTTACCATACATTCCGAGTCAAATCTTTAAAGAATTAGAGTTAAAAAGTGTTGATAATGACCAGGTACGTATCACTTTGCATTCGAGTGGAACAACTTCAAAAAATACATCTCGTATTTTTCTTGATCAAGAAACGTCAGAGTTGCAGAAAACTGCTTTAAATAAAATCTTGCTCTCTTTACTTGGTAATACTCGCTATCCAATGATTATTGTGGATAGTTTGAGTTTGCTAAAAAATCGAGCCACATTTAATGCACGTTTAGCAGCTATTTTAGGGTTTATGCGCTGTGGTTTTGATCATTTGTTCTTACTAGATGAAAATATGCAGATTAGAACCTCTGAACTGCAACAATTTTTGAAGAGATATGAAACCCGTAAAATTTTGATTTTTGGCTTTACTTCTTTGATTTGGCAATATTTATATAAGAGTCCTTTTGAGTTGAATCTTCAAAATGGTGTTCTTATCCATGGTGGTGGCTGGAAAAAACTACAAGAACAAGCTGTAAGTAATACTAAATTTAAAGCACAATTGAGAGATCGATTCAATCTTACTGAAATCTATAATTATTATGGTTTTATTGAGCAAACTGGTTCAATTTTTCTCGAATGTAGTGAAGGGGTGCTTCATACTCCTATTTTTGCGGATATTATCGTTCGAGATTCTGTATCCTTAAAGCCAGTTCCTAATAAGAAAATTGGACTTCTTCAAACACTAAGCGTTCTAGCACGCAGCTATCCAGGACACTCAGTCCTTACAGAAGACCTTGCAGTATGTGAGGGAGAAGATGATTGCAGGTGTGGTCGTCTAGGGAAATATTTTACTATTCTTGGGAGACATGCTCAAGCTGAATTACGAGGTTGTAGTGATACATACACAAACTAAACCCTATAAAATTTTAGCCGGCTTTAAAGACAGCGACCCCCTAGAACTTCTTAAAAAAGAATCTATTCTATTTCCTTTTGCTGAAGCAAGTGTTAATTTTATTGCCCAACTTTCTAAAAATATCTTTGCTGATAAACAACTTCGAAATTATCCGGAATTTATATCTCTAGCACATTGGCTTAGAAGAGCTCATATCATTGAATTAAAAAATGAATTTCAAGATCAGTTCAAAGATAGGATTACTCTTTCTAGGGGACTCATTCTGCATTTTGCTCCTGCAAATGTTGATGTATTATTTGTTTACTCGTGGCTCATCTCACTTCTTGCAGGTAATAAAAATATTATCAGAATATCTGCTACCACAGAGAAGCGTACTGGACTCTTATTAAAAAAAATAAGAGAGACTTTAGAAAAATATCCTATAATTGCTTCCCGCACTTTAATTATCACTTATCCACATGATACTGAAATTACCAAACAATTTTCAATGATGTGTGATTGCCGTGTTATTTGGGGAGGTGATCATACAGTTCAAACGATACGCTCTATTTCCTTACCTCCTCATGCAACAGAGATCGTTTTTCCAAATCGATTTTCACATGCTCTTTTATGTTCAAATACTTTTTTGACAGCTTCTGCAGAAGAGAAGAGAGTATTAATTGAAAATTTTGCAAAGGATTTTTTATGGCATCATCAAGCGACGTGTTCTTCGCCAAAAAATGTTATTTGGCTTGGGAGTTCTGATAGAAATCAAGAGGCACAAACAGAATTCTGGCAAAAAGTAAATAGTTACCTGATTGAAAAAAATCCTAAATGGATAGAAGAGATAAAATTAAAACAATTAACATTAGCATTTTGTTTAGCAGCACACCCATTAGTAGAGAAATTTACGGATACTCTGCAATCTCCTATTTTTAATTTTAAAATAAAACATATTGACCAAAGCTTGAGATATCTTCACAAAGGGTTAGGTATATTCTTTGAAATGGAAATAAGGGACTTAAGAGAACTCTATGCGATTTTAGACAGCAAAGACCAAACAATTGGTTCATATGGTGTTTCACAAAATGAGTGGAAAGAGTTAGTTACTAAATTACCAAAAAGAGCGATTGATCGAATTGTTCCGTTTGGACAAATGCTCAATTTTTCCCCTGTTTGGGATGGGTATAGTTTACTCACATATTTTACTCGAGAATTACAATTTTTTGAAAATAGGCAAAGTTTATGATAGAGATAAAACATCAGTATATTGTTGGCGATAAGTTTGGCAAATTTACAAAAAACTCTTTTATTATTTCTGCTTCGGAAGCTGAAAAAATTTTTTCAGATAATCTTAAGATTATGCACAGATATTTTCATGTTGGTCAAGGGATAAGTCGCTCGCGCTTAGAGATAATGATCGAACTGCTAAAAAAACAGGGGATTGATCCATATACTGTGTTGCTAGGTCATGAAACTATTTTTAATAAAGCTTCAAAGGAGATTGTACACAAGCATAAAATTGAAAATGTGCTTATCTCTACGCCGGTTCGAATAGAAAAAAATAGATTCAAATCGGACTTGGTTATAGATGAAGAGTGTGCTGAGATGAGTGATCATATCACAGGTCAACATCTTCAAGGAATGTTACTTATTGAAGCTGCAAGGCAGATGATGACAGCAACTTATGAGACCCATATTTTGCCAGAAGTTCAGCAACAAAACATGAATTTTATTTTAAACAGCATTAGGTCAAATTTTAAGAATTTTGTATTCCCCTTACCTGTTTCTTTAGAACTGGAAATTATTAACCACCGAAAAATGTCTTCCCACGGATACGTTTGTTCAATCAAGGTATTTTTTACACAAGAATTGCAAATAGTGCATGAGATTGAAATAGATTTCTCAATTTTTTCTCCAATAATTTTTTCAAGCGTAGAAAGAAGAGTTATCACATCCTTATCTAAGGTATTAGAGACGTTTTCTAAAAACAGGACGGGGGAATGTGTTTTATGAAAAAGCATCATGAGTATAAATTGTCTATTACAACCCAAGGACCCACTTATCCTCCAAGTGAGATAACTGATTACAATGGTAATTTTGTTGTTATAGGATTAATCAACAGAGAAACTGAATCGGGCACTTTATCACAAGAATGGGGTGCTTCGCTTGTCTCTTCAGAATCAAAAGTTCCTCAATTTGGACATAATCTACCATATAAAATTATCCGAGACATTTCTATCAACGATCTTGGTGATGATAATGATATGGTTTTATACACATTACCAATCCCTTTGCCATGTACCAATTACCCTCAAATTTTTGCTCCTGAACAACTACCAAATGCAAATAGTCTTCAGCGTCCAAGTTTTCCCTTACACCAAGCTCCTATTCCTGATTCTCGTCCCATAGATGGCAGGAAATTATCTCGCCCTATTACTTTAGGCCAATGGATAAAAGCAAAAGGGATCTTAACATTGGAAATTTTACCTGAATACAGATCGGCCAGATTCAGTTTTACATTTGAGCACCTTATTCCCGATAGTTTATATACTGTCATGGCTTTACGGGAGAATGATTTAAACCCTACTAATACTTCTAGACCAGGTCCACTTGGGATCCCAAATGTTTTTATCACCAACAGTGAAGGAAAAGGGAACTATAGCGCAGTAATGCCTAACCCTTTTGATCGACATTCTACAATGGACCGCAATCGCATTGTCAATGTTATAGTTCTCTGGATGAGCAGCCAAATGTCTTATGGAGGGGCTATTGGCCATCATGGACTTGGAGGAGATATCCATGCACAGTTGAAATTAAAAAATTCTTCCTTTTGGGAGTTTGAAACATAAACATTAAGAAAATAATGAGGTATTCAAATGCCACTCGTAAATATAAAAACTTGGCATACGCCAAGAGAAATCAAAGAAAAACTAATGAAAGAAATCACCCGAGTCTATCATGAACAAGCAGGAGTGCCATTAGATAAAATTACTGTTATATTCGAAGAGATTCATCCCGAATCTTGGTCTGAGGCAGGAGTTTTAGGTTCAGATCCTAGCTTTAGAGAGAAAAGCCGGCGGTTAGTATATGATAATTCTGAACAAGTGGAGGCATAAGATGCAAAAATCCTCTCAATATTTATTGGTAACTGAGTATGAAGTTGATCCTTCTAAGCAAAAAAAAACTATTGAAAAATGGTATGAATGCTTTAATGCAGAAAAAAATGTCAGAACTTTATATTATAATGAAAAAATGCACTCATTGTTAGAAATTTATGGATTTTCTGACCTTACTCAATTAAATCAAGAGCTAATAGTCCAATCTAAAAGTAGTTATGCTCAGCAAATTCTTCCATGGATGGATTCTGACTGGCGTAGGCAAGTATTAGGTTTGAAAGATATAGTAATTGATCAAAATGGAATCATCCCTAATTCTCTCTATCTTCAGTTAAGATATATTGAAGTTCCTTTAAAAAAGTATGAGGAATACGATAACTGGCGTAAAAATACTATTTTTAAATATGTGAGACAAAAGGAACAAATCAAATCTTTTCTAGCTTATCATACGATACTTAGTACAAGACCTGGGGTCATGTTTATATGTGGCTTCGACTGTCCTACAGAGGATTACCTAGAAATTTTCAGCGCAGATGAATTTCAAAAAATTTCCAATGAAGCCAAAAATAAATATATATATAACGGTCCAAATGGTTTGTTTACAAAAGTTTATCAACAAGCTTGAGAGGAAAATTATGAAGAATAAAGTTGTAGCAGTTATAGGTGCCTATGGAGGGATGGGCAAAGCAGTGTCTAATAAGTTGTATCAAGAAGGATATAATCTAGCTTTAATAGGACGCTCATCAAAAAAGTTAGAAGATTTGAAAAATCAATTTCCAATTAAAGATGATAAAAAAGTGACAACTCATACGCTAGATCTTAGTGAAAATGATTTTATCCCAACTGTTATACAAGATGTGTATGACAAACACAATTATATTGAAACGGTAGTCAATGCTGCTGGTCGTGTTGTCCCAGGGCCAATTCTTAATTTGGAAATTAATGATTGGCAAGATGCTTTGCAGACAAATTTCCTTGGGATGGTTCAAATTGTAACACTTTTTGCCGAACGAATGGTTAAACGAAAAGAGGGTCATATTATTCTAATAAATGGAGTGCTTGCGTTAGAACCTGACCCTAACATGTTAATAAATAGTACTCTTACTGGTGCTGTAAATAATTTTGCAAAAGCTATTTCCAAAGATTTGGGAAAAAATGGAGTGCGAATTAACGTATTAAATCCAGGAGCGACCGATACTCCATTGTGGGATCTCCTATATAAGCAGTTTGGTCTTGAAGGAACAAAAACAAAAAATGAATTTTTAGCACAAATAGCTCAAGGCATCCCATTAAACAGGCTAGCTTCTCCTCAGGATATAGCTAACATTATTAGCTTTTTGTGTTCACCTAGGGCTAAGTACTTAAATGGAGCTTTTTTGACCGTAGACGGAGGTGCCTGTGCAACTTATTGAGGAGAAAAAAGACATTTATAGTATTTTTGGCATTCTTTTTATGCTATTGACAGCGCTAATTCAGGCTTTTATAGCTCTTACAGTCAAAACAACAACGCAAATAGTATCAATTAATTTACAAATCATTGCTTATTATTGCGTACCTCTTTTTTTTCTTTTGCCTCTTGCTTTCATTCAATTCAAAGAGACAATTAAAACAAACAACCTCGCTCTTCATTTCTTGCGAGGTCTTTTTTCTTATTGTTCTGTCTATAGTTTTTTTTATGCGATTAAGTGTTTACCACTTGGAATATCTGCAACATTATTTAATAGTATCCCATTATTTGTCCCGATAGTTTCTCGCTTAATATTAAAAGAAAAACTCTCGATTAAAAATTACTTTGGATTAGGGATCGCATTAATAGGTGTGTTATTTATTTTGAATCCGAAATTTGATACATTTTCTCCACAAGCTGTTTTAATAGGACTATTTTCTGCGATACTTATGGCATGTAGTAGTGTGCTCTTAAGAAAATTAGCTCTTGCGAAGGAACCAGTAAAAAAAATTGTGTTCTACCAATATCTTAGTTGTAGCTGCTTTACCATTTTAAGCATTGCTATAGAAAATGTTTTATACAGTAGCTTCAAAGGGGCTATATTCAAAAATGTATCTTGGATTCATACTAATTTACTAATTCTTCTTGGTTGTTTAAGTTGGTCTGCTCAAGTTACTTTTTCTAAAGCATCTTTCTACCTGCCAGCAAGTAAATTAGCTCCATTTTTTTATGCGAGTGTTCCAATATCTTCTCTATTAGGATATTTGTTCTTGGCGCAAAAAATACATCCACTGGTTTTTATCGGTTCAGGATTCATCTTTTTGGGTATTTATTTTTGTACTCATCAGGGTAAATATTTTAACTTTAAAAATAGAACGGCTATTTGAAAGAAAATACTTGAGAAATTTTATTAACAGAGATTAACTTGTTGATAAACAGTTATTTGAGAAAAATTATGAATAAAAATTGTTTAAATTCAACCCGAATACTCGGCGCCACAAGGGAACAAATTTTTCCAATAGGTTTAGGTTGTATGGGAATGTCAGAGTTCTATGGTGTTGCAAACCAAGCTGAATCTTTCGCAACTATACAGAAGGCTGTTGAAATGGGTGTTAACTTTTTTGATACAGCTGATGTTTATGGATACGGAGAAAATGAAATTTTTCTTGGAGAGGCACTTAAGCCTCACCGAAAAAATATCATTCTTGCTACCAAATGTGGGATAGTAAGAAAAAAAAATGATCCAAGTTCTAGAGGTATAGATTGTTCTCCAGGATATATAAGAAAAGCATGTGAAGATAGTTTAAGAAGACTAAACATGGAGTATATCGATCTATATTACTTGCATCGCATGGATCCAAATGTACAGATTGAAGAAAGCATATATGCCCTAAATCAACTAAAACAGGATGGAAAAATTCGTTATATTGGGCTTTCCGAAGCTTCAGAAGAAATTATCAAAAGAGCTCATGCTATAGCTCCCATTACTGCAGTTCAAACAGAATATTCATTATGGAGCCGTGGTCCAGAACGTGATGTTTTAGACTTATGCAAGAAGTTAAAAATCTCATTTGTAGCTTATAGCCCTTTAGGTAGAGGTTTTTTATCTGGTAAAATTTCTAATCGAAATCAATTTGTCCTTGATGATTTTAGACAAAATCTTCCAAGATTCCAGAATGATAATCTGCAAAAAAATATGTTTTTTGTTCATGCTATAGAAAAAGTAGCAAACAAAAAGGGCTGCTCATTAGCTCAAGTAGCACTTGCTTGGGTACTATCTCAAGGAGAGCACATTATTCCTATCCCAGGAACAAAGAAACAAACCTACTTGGAAGAAAACATTGGGGCAAATTTAATCACTTTAACAGAAGAAGAAAAAACTTTCCTCGAAACAACCTTACCCAGAGAAAGCGCTTTTGGATCCCGCTATATTCCAGAAATGATGGAGACCTATGGCATCGAAAATTAAAAATAATGAAACATATTGGGCATTCTTTGATGTTGATGAGACTGTAATTAATTTAAAGAGTATGTTTACTTTTTTAAAGTATTTTTATGAAACTGTCTATGGTTCTTTCTTCTCAAAATTGCTCTATATATGGGCTGTTTCATATTTAAAAGTATTAATTAAACTCAATGTAACCCGTGAATTTGTAAATAAGAATTACTATCAACTATATCGAAATATTGAACCGGAGCTTTTAAATAAAATAGGGCAAAATTGGTTCGATAATCTAATATCGACAAAAAAAAATCTTTTCAATGAAAGAGTTCTGGACGCTATGAAAGAGCATCAACGAAAAGGCGGTAGCATTGTCTTTGTTTCTGGCTCATTTGAAGCTTGCATTAAACCCATAGCTGAATATTTGAAGGTGAAACATTATATTTGTACAACTCTGCAAATTAGCAAAGGCCGATACTCTGGAAAGATATTAGGATCACCTGTAATTGGGGAAGGTAAAGCTGTTCTTGTGAGAGATTTCCTAAATAAAAGAAATTTTAGTTCTCTCGATCTTTGTTATGCTTATGGAGATCACATCAGTGATTTGCCTATGTTAAAAATTGTGGGAAATTCTGTTGTAGTCAGAGGAGATAAATCACTAGAGGCATATGGAACAAAGCATGGTTGGAAACTAATTTAATAAGTTTTTGGAGAAAAAATGCAAGTAGAAATTATTTCTGTTGGACACGAGTTAGTCAAAGGAGCAATCCTTGATACCAATTCAAAGTACTTAGCTGAAGAATGTGAGAAAGCAGGCTTAGAGGTTACCTATCACACTTGTATAGGTGATAACCTCAATATTTTTTGTAAACTTCTCGAAGAAGCTAGTCTTCGCAGCCAAGTTATTTTGATTTCAGGCGGTCTTGGACCAACTCCTGATGATTTAGCTAGAGAGGCGGCAGCAAAATTTATGAGAGTTGATTTGACACTTTATGAAAAGATATTAGAACAACTACAGCTAAAATTTAGAAAGATGGGCAAGTCCATGCCTGATGCAAATAAGAAACAGGCATATTTTCCAAATGGGGCAATAATACTTGATAATTCCATTGGAACAGCATCAGGATTTCATATTATTGTAAGAAAAAGTCTTATGTTTTTTATGCCTGGGGTACCAAGGGAAATGAAATTAATGTTCAAAGAACAAATTTTACCAAAAATATATACCTTGTGTGAGTGTAAACCTAAACAACTAGCTATTTACAAGACTTTCGGTATATCTGAGGCAGTGATTGGAAGGAAATTACAATCTATCCAATCCGATTTTCCTCAAGTTCAGATGGGAACTCGTTTTAATGCACCAACTGTAGAACTAAGATTATATGCACAGGAAGAATATAATAGTCCATTATTTTCCCTAGCAAAGTCTACAGTAGAAACAGCTTTTAATGATTGGATTTATTCTAAGGATGGAAAAGAAATGTTTGCAACCATGATGGCAGCATTTGACAATCAATCCAAACTAGCCATATTTGAAGTTGACAAAGGAGGAGTGATTCCGCTTTTCTTTTCATTTGAGGATGATAAGAAAGTCTTGCGAGGATACGAGCTTATTCCTGCATTACCTGATGATAACATTGTTCAATGCATCCAGGACCTTGCAGAAAAAGCTCGTAAAAAATTCTCAGCAACATATGGGATAGCTATTTTTGGTATTTATAATGAAGAACAGGCTAAATTTTACAATCAAACTGTAGGTCAAGTTCATATCGCCTTTTCTACAATTCAAGGTTGCGACTATTTTAGCTGCAATTTACCTTATGGCACAGATGAATATAAAAGGATAGCATTTGCCACTTTGGTTTTTGATTTGGTAAGAAGAAGAATTAACAGGATTCCGTATTTAAAAGAAATATTGGGGAAGCAGCTAATAGTTAATATAAATAATAAAGAGGTAACTGATGAAAGATATAGAAGAATTTAAAGACAAAGTTATTATTGTAACTGGGGCTGCCCAAGGAATTGGAAAAAAAATCGCCTGGTCATTTGGCCAAGCGGGGGCATGTGTATTTTTAATCGATGTCAATAAAGAGCAACTCAATTCTACTTTAGAAGAATTACATTTTAGTAAACACAATGCAATAGGAATAGTTGGAGATGTTTCAAATGAAGTTGAAGTGAAAAAGATGATTACTGACATTATTAATCAAAAATCTAAAATTGATGTTTTAGTAAATAATGCGGCAATTTCTCTGAAAAATCCTGATAATACACGTAAAAGTACACTGGATATTAGTGCTGAGGAATGGGACAATGTCCTTAGTTCTAATTTGAAAAGTGTATTCTTGTGCTCAAAATATGTAGCTCAAAATATGCTCAAAAGACAATCAGGGAAAATTATCAACATGTCTTCTATACTTGGCAAAACAGGTTGTGCTGGAGATAAAATGGATAATATGCACCCGATTAGCAGCACCTCAGCAAGTCATTACTGTACTTCAAAGGCAGGGATTATTGGGTTTACGCGGTCTCTTGCAAGAGAATTGGCTCGCTACCAAATTAATGTTAATGCTATAGCCCCTGGAGCTATCCATGGGGGTATGGGTAAATTCGGTGGAGAAGTTGTAGATCGGATGAAAAGCCAAATTCCATTAGGGGAGCTAGGTACACAAGATGATATAAGTAATGCTGCCTTATTTCTTGCTTCAGAAAAATCTCAATACA
>Ga0066639_10002102_pt1 | contig 17554 bp, 16 predicted proteins | sample CryGeyCG2114_010_2_FD_59504 | JGI IMG/M metagenome (GOLD analysis project Ga0066639, IMG submission 59504) | Groundwater microbial communities from aquifer - Crystal Geyser CG10_big_fil_rev_8/21/14_0.10 | ecosystem: Environmental > Aquatic > Deep subsurface > Groundwater | place: USA: Utah...
GATGAGGCCACGGGCAAAGTCATCTTGTCCCCGCCGTCGCCCATCGAAGTCCCCCGGCTTGTGAATGAACTATTTTCCTGGCTTAATAGCAGCGAGGCAAAAGGTATCCACCCAATACTGAAAGCCGGCATAGTTCACTATGTACTAGTTACCATCCACCCGTTTGTTGACGGAAACGGGCGAACCGTTCGGGCTTTTGCCAACCTGGTGATGTTGAGAGAAGGGTATGACATTAAAAAGTTTTTCGCACTAGAAGAGCATTTTGACAGAGACCTGAACAGGTATTATGAAGCGTTTTACGAAGTAGACACTCAATCCTCCACCATTGCTGAGCGAGACCTTACTCCTTGGCTTGAGTATTTTACCGAAACTGTAGCAGTTGAGCTTACTAAAATTAAAGAGAAAGTGCGAAAGGTGTCTATTGACTCGCGGATGCGGGTGAAGATAGGGCAACAGGTTTCTCTCAGCGCGAGGCAGATGAAGCTTATCGAGTACTTGTCGGAAAACAATAAAGCGAAAATGCGCGAGCTTGCAGATGTGATCCCGATGATCAGTGAGGATACGATACTTAGAGACCTGAAGGATCTGCAAAAAAAGGGTATAATCGAAAAAGAGGGGAGCACCAAGGCTTCCCGATATGTACTAAGAACATGATCTTAACCCAGCCTCAATTTTTATATCTGGTCTTAATATTGCCCGCTCTTTTTGGGATAACGCTTGTTGGGGAGGGGATTAATAAAGTCGTCCACCAGGAAATGAGCGGGCTTGTGTCCCTTTTTTTTGGAGCACTTTTCATAATAATCGTCGTCATGTCATTTTTATTTTTCTCAAGCTACACCGCGAGCCAAGGGCTTTAGCGCATGAAAATTCAAAAACTGTCAACGTACCTTCAAGAGCTTGAGAAAACGGCTTCACGACTGGAAATAACTAGGATATTGGCGAGTCTTTTTGAAAAAAGTGTCCCGGCAGAAATTGACAAAGTGGTGTATCTCATTTTGGGAACACTTGCCGCACCATTTGAAAATGTGGTCTTTAATATGGCCGACAAGTTGATGATAAGGGCAATAGCCGAGGCTTTTGGTAAAAAGCCCGGCGTCGTAAATGAAACATACAAAAAGTTAGGAGACCTGGGAGATACAGCTGCTTTGTATGCGGCCGCCAAGCCCTCGAACTTGACAGTGTCCCAAGTGTTTGAGCGGCTTCGCAAGCTGGCAGAAGACGAAGGAGAAGGAAGCCAAGAGCGCAAAGTTTTCAAGATGGCAGAGCTATTGAAAGAGATGGATCGGGAAAGTGTGCGCTACACCGTGCGTATTCCTGTCGGGAAGCTGCGCCTTGGATTTTCCGACAAAACGATTATAGACGCGCTCTCTTGGATGGAAACCGGGAGCAAGAGCGCAAGTGAAAATATCGAAGCAGCCTACCAGGTCCTGCCCGACGTGGGAGCGCTTGCGGTTCAGGTCAAAAGACATGGTAGTAGCGCTCTCGCTGAGAAAGTATCTCCAACGATTGGGGTGCCGGTTGTGCCCATGCTTCCTCAGCGCTTGGGGTCTCCGAAAAAAATGGTTAAAAAAATGGGCACTGTATCGGTTGAGCCAAAGTATGACGGCTTGCGAACGCTTATCCACTACGATAAAAACGGAGTCAAGGTGTTTACCAGAAACTTAAACGACGTTTCTGAAATGTTTCCGGAGCTTGGAAGTATGGGCAAGTACACCGATGCAAAAGAAATAATGTTAGACGCAGAAGCGGTGGGGATTGACCCCAAAACAAAAAGGGCTGTCGATTTCCAAAAAACAATGCAGAGGAGGAGGAAGCATGGAATTGTCGAAACCTCAAAACAAATCCCGATACGCTTTCAAGTGTTTGACATTTTAATGGCTGACGGGAAAAGCTTTATGAGAGAGCCATACACGAAAAGGCGAGAGATCCTTTCAAAACTTATAAAGAAAAACAAACTGCTAATAGTTGACGAGCATACAATCACTGATGACCCGGGAGAGATACAAAAGCTTCACAAAGCTTTTGTTGACCAAGGACTTGAAGGTGTGATTGTAAAACGAGCTGACAGCGAATATGTCCCGGGTCGCACCGGATGGCGATGGGTGAAGATGAAAGAAGTCGAAGGGGCAGAAGGGAAGCTTGCGGATACTGTGGATGTTTTGATAATGGGCTATACACAAGGGAAAGGAAAGCGCGCCGGGTTTGGCATCGGGCAGTTTTTGGCGGGGGTCAAGAGGGAGGAGCGGTTTTTGACCGTTACAAAAGTCGGTACAGGCTTGTCGGACGAGGAGTTCAAACGATTAAACAAGACACTTCAGTTGATTAAAGTGGACAAAAAGCCGAAAACTTACAATGTACACAAAGATCTGGAGCCGGATTATTGGGTTTCGCCGGAGGTTGTGGTAGAGCTTGCGGCGGATGAGATTACCAAGTCCCCGAAACACACAGCCGGCCTGGCATTGCGTTTTCCGCGCCTTGTCCGGTTTCGAGATGACAAGTCCCCATCGCAAGCAACGACGCTAAAAGAACTTAAACGCATATTTGATCTTCAGAAGAATAACTAACGATACTTTACATAAAAGCAATACACTTTGCCGGGTGCAATAAGTACGTATGGGTTTTTTATGCTAGCATGAGGACATGGAGTTTGAGGGGCTTTCACCAGAAGAGGCGAGAAGTAGGTTGCAAAAGTATGGCCCTAACTCTTTGCCTGAAAAAAAGCCTCCGTCTTCCTTTTCAATTTTTGCGAGCCAGCTCAAAAGCCCCCTTGTTTACATATTGCTCTCGGCCGGGCTTGTGACCTTTGTTCTGGGGGAAATCCCGGATACGGTCATTATCGCCTTTGCAGTTTTAATTAACACTATACTTGGCTTTATCCAGGAAAAGCGAGCGAGCGACGCGCTTATGGCCCTTAAGAGCCTAGTTCAGCCGGAGACGAAAGTGGTGCGAGGTGGTCGTGAGCAGATCGTTTCCATAGACAGTCTGGTACCCGGGGACATTGTGATATTGGACCAAGGGTCCAAAATTCCTGCCGACGGAAAGCTGCTCCATGCCAACCGTTTCTATGCAACAGAGGCTGCCTTGACCGGCGAGTCGTTACCGGCCAAGAAGGATAAAGGCGAAGAAGTATTCATGGGTACCGCAGTATCCGGTGGACGCGGGTATATGGAAGTGCACAGGACGGGAGCCGGCACAAAAATGGGCAAGATCGCCGAGCGCGTACAGGAGGCTCGGGAAGACACTCCCCTGAGGCGACAGCTTGCTCACTTTAGTAAGCAGCTGACATTTTTGGTAGTTGGGCTAACAACTTTTGTGTTTATCATCGGTGCCGTGACCGGACGAGCACTCGAGGAGCTTTTCGTCACCGCGGTTGCATTGGCAGTTTCTGCCATTCCGGAAGGGCTTCTGGTAGCGCTCACCGTTGTGCTTGCTATTGGAATGCAGCGAATCCTCAAACAAAAGGGCCTGGTACGGCACTTGATTTCCGCGGAAACTTTGGGCAGCGTAACTACTATCAGTACGGATAAAACTGGAACACTTACAGAGGGGATAATGCAAGTCTCCAAAGTGACGGGAGACGAAAGATGCACGGCTGTACAAGCCCTGCTGGCAAACGACCGAGAGGACCCGATAACAGTCGCCATGTATGAGTGGGCCCAAAAAACCCTTACTTCAAAAAATGTCGGCGGGGTGAACTTGGACCAGTTTGCTCGCAAGTGGAGGCGCCTCGACAGTATTCCATTTAATTCCAAAGATCGCTTTTTCGCAAGCCTGAACAAGCACAAAGACGGAAATATGGTTTATGTAAATGGCGCACCCGAGTTTGTTCTTAGTTGGTCTACTTTGTCAAAGGCCGAAAGGCAAAAAGTAGAGCGCCAGATAGAAAAACTCTCCAGCGACGGTATGCGCCTTATTGGCCTTGCCCAGAAAGAGACGACCGCTAAAGAGCTTACCAATAAGACGGTAACGACTGGCCTTACGTGGGTGGGCCTGATAGCCCTTTCGGACCCGGTACGAGAGGGTGTGAAGGAGTCTCTTCGAAAAACCCGAGCTGCGGGAATTACCACTATTGTGATTACCGGAGACTTTGCGCAGACGGCGAAGGTGGTAATGCAGCAGGTAGGTCTACCGGTTGAGGATCACGAAATAGTGTTGGGCGAGGAACTTGTGGGCATGAAGGAAGGAGAGCTGAAAAGGAGGCTTCGTGAACACTCAATAAAACTGTTTGCTCGTACAGACCCGGAGCAAAAGTTAAAAATTGTCGAAGCGCTAAAAGAAAACGGCGAAGTAGTCGCCATGATGGGGGACGGGGTGAACGACGCGCCGGCTCTGTCAAAAAGTGATATCGGCGTGGTGGTGGGAAGCGCGACCGACGTGGCGAAAGAGTCGGCGGACCTGGTGCTACTTGACAGCAGCTTCGAGACGATTGTGATGGCAATTGAGGAAGGTCGAGGCATTTTTGCCAACACCAGAAAGGTGGTTCTTTACCTTATGAGCGATGCGTTTAGCGAAATAGTTGCGGTGGTTGCGGGGCTTCTTTTGGGACTTCCTCTCCCTGTGACCGCGGCCCAAATTCTCTGGATTAATCTGGTCTCTGACGGGCTTCCCCATTTGGCGCTTACTGTTGACCCGAAGCAGTCGGGCACAATGCAAGAGCCACCACGCGACCCCGGGGAGCCACTTGTGGATGCATGGATGAAGAAGTTGATAGGGGTAGTTTCCGTGGCTGGCGGGCTTGCGGCCATTTTGCTGTTTGTCATAACCCTCTCGCGGTCGGGGGATGTGGTCCTTGCCCGCTCGGTGGCTTTTGCTTCTCTGGGGATAAATTCTCTTGTGTATGTATTTTCAATTCGTACATTGAGGTCTCCGTTTTGGGTAGAGAGTCCCTTTAAAAACAAATGGCTCGTGGGGGCCGTGGGAGTGGGTACGCTGCTTCAGCTGCTTCCGTTTACGCTGTCGCCGCTTCAAAGCTTTTTTGAAGTGAGGCCGTTGTCGCTTGCAACCTGGGGGGTAGTCTTGGCGGCTTCGCTTGTCGTTTTCTTTGCAATAGAGCTCATGAAAGTATCTTTTAGTACGCAGAAAAAATGATAATCATCCTGCTTCTGGCTATAGTTGCACTTTCGTTTGTGCTTATTAAGGCGGCCGACGTTACCCTCGCCGCGATTAATAAAATGAGCTCCAAGCTGCAAGTGGGCGGGTTTGCAGTATCGGCGATTGTTTTGACAATGGGGACTTCATTTCCGGAGCTGTCCATTGGAGTTTTATCAGCATTGCAACGCGCCCCGGAGGTTTTACTCGGGGTGGTCATAGGAAGCAATATAGCAAACATCTCCTTAGTCGCCGGAATTGGTGCCGTATCAGCAGGTAGCGCCCAGATACGTGGGGGACTTGCCCGTAAAAATTTCGTAGTATCTCTGATTACGGGATTGGTCCCCATTGTTCTTGTCGCAGACGGAGCACTTTCCCGCTCGGACGGGGTAGTGCTTTTGGGCATGTATTTAGTATACGCATTTAATATTTTTGGCAAGGAGCTCGTAAAAGTCGGGCGCAGTCGCGGTCGCGAGGTCCTTTTGGTTCGATACTTGCGCGTGATAAACCACGCCATCAGAACCACAAAAAGTGCTTGGGCCAGACTGGCTTTAGGAGTCGGTCTATTGATAGTTTCCGCGGACCTTTTAGTCAGAGTAGCCAAGGTTTTCGGCGAAAGCCTGGGGATCCCTACTTTTGTGGTCGGGCTTATTATTCTAGCGGTAGGGACAAGCTTGCCCGAGATGGCCTTTGCCGTGCGTTCTTTGAGGAATCACGAGTCCGGCGTTTTTTTTGGAAATATCTTGGGGTCGGTGATCACGAACTCGACTTTTGTAGTTGGTGTGACAGCTCTGATTTCTCCAATTAGCGTCCCGGACTTTGAACCGTTTTTAATCGCTTCCTTTTTCTTTATCACAACAGCCTTTTTATTCTGGTACTTTTCTAGAACGAAGCATGGCATAGTCTGGTGGGAGGCACTCCTTTTGGTAACGGCATATCTCGTGTTTGCCTTGGTTGAGTTTCTGAAATAGTCCCTATTGACCGGTGAGTATTTCTTGGTCGACAATGGACACGAGAGGGGGTGACCAGTATGGCAGCAAAAAAAAGTTCAACAGGTATGTCTAAAAACTTGTCCGCAGCGCTTTCCTATGTTCTGGGGCCGGTTACAGGTGTAATATTTTTGGTGATTGAAAAGGACTCGTTTGTCCGGTTTCATGCCGCGCAGTCAATTGTGGTACTAGGGGGCTTATTTGCGATTCAGGTGCTGATGTTTATAACGATAATATTAGCAGTTTTTGTCCCGCTTGTTAGCCTTGTTGGGTTTGCTCTTTGGCTTTGGCTCATTTTCCAGGCGTATCAGGGGAACAAATGGCAAGTTCCGGCAGTCGGAGGCATAGTCGAAAGCCTTTTGAAAAAAGTCTGAACCTTAGTTGCAGACGAGTATGTAATAGCGCTTATGCTTATGAAGATGGTTGTAGGTTTGGGAAATCCTGGTGGGAAGCATGCTCGGACGCGGCATAACGCTGGGCATATATTTGTCGACTGGGTTCTCGGGCAAGGAGTTGCTGCCAAGGGCGTAGTTTTTAAAAAGTCGGATGCGTTTATGAATCAGTCGGGGCCTTTGGTGAAGCAGTTCGTAGACTATTACTCAATCGCCATAGACGACCTGTATATTGTTCACGACGACCTGGATATTGCTCTCGGCGAGTTTAAAATTCAAAAAGGCATAGGGCCGAAAGGCCATAACGGCGTGTTGTCCGTCGAGAAATCGTTAGGAGATACGGGCTTTTGGCGCCTGCGGCTGGGAGTAGACAGCAGAGATTCCGAAAACAGAGAATCCGGGGAAGACTATGTTTTGGGGGACTTTTCGAATGAAGAGATGATTCTGTTTCAAATGGCGCTCGTCGATGCGGGGGAAAAGCTCTTGGACATGGTTCAAGGCAGGGATCGCGGAGAACCACAATAATTTGGGCATTATGAAAAAAGACACGGGGTTTAAAAAAATAGACACACTACTTGATAGGTACCAAGAAGATGATGTAGACAAGTACATCTCTCGCGAGTTTCAAAAATACGGCTATGGGCTCGCAAAAGAGCTTGGGGACTTAAAGCGCAAGGCACTCTACATTAAGCTTGCGAAAGAGACTCCGAGAGGAGTATTGGAGACAGCAAGGACATTCGTAAGCGACGCAGAGAAGGTCAAGTCCAAGCCCAAACTCTTCATGTGGAAGCTAAAGCAGTTAAAAGGTAAGATAAAGACAGAATGAGAAAACGTGCTACTGTCCACCTTGCGTTTGGCATAGGATTTTTTGTACTGGTTACCCTTTTTAAAGGATGGTTTTCCCTGGTCTATTTGCCGTTTTGGGTCGGAGCACTTGTGGGTGTTTTTTTGCCGGACATCGACCATCTTATTTATGTCTACGCGCTCAAGCCCCACGAGCTAACCAGCCAACGGGTGAGCAGAATGGTCGAAAATGGGCGCCCTCGTGACGTCCTGCGAGTGCTGGCGGCAACCGGAGGAGAGCGGGAAAAGTTGGTTTTTCACGCTGCGCTATTCCAAATAATTTTTTTGGTATTTGCCTTTCTGGTTGTTAGTTCGTCGGGCAGTCTCCTTGGCAGAGGAATAGTACTTGGGTTTTTACTCCACCTCTTGATAGATCAGCTTCGCGACTTCAAAGAAAAAAATACTATTGACCACTGGTTTCACAACGTCAACCTCAGGCCCACGCAAGAGCAGGCTAAGATTTACCTAGCGGCTCACAGTTTGGCACTTTTCGTATTCGCGGTTATTTTTTGAGAATCGTGTCTCCGCTCTGACATTTGCACACCTTTCTTCTCGCGTAAACTCAAAATATGGTCTATGATGAAACAGTAGTCTCCGAGGAGAGCTATCCGCAAAAAAATGAAAGTGTTGATGTTTGGATGGGAGTTTCCTCCCCACAATAGTGGTGGTCTGGGGGTCGCCTGCCAGGGCCTCGCGCGGGCACTCTCGGAAAATGGCGTTAGCCTGACGTTTGTCCTGCCAAAGAGGTTTGGCAGTCCGCGAGAGAGCTTTAAATTCGTTTTTGCCGATATCCCTGATTGCCATGTTTATAGCGTCAACACTTTTTTAATGCCATACCAAACAGAAGCTTCATATAAAAATTTTTTAAGAGAAAATGGCTATATATACGGAGGAGGCCTTTTTGAGGAAGTCGAGCGCTATTCCCTGGAAGCGCTGAAAATCGCAAAGCGGGAGAGCTTTGACATAATACATGCGCACGACTGGCTTAGTTTCGGCGCGGGCATTGCCGCAAAAAGGGTGAGCGGTAAGCCGCTCATTGCGCACGTTCACGCGACCGAGATAGACAGAACCGCGGGAAACCCGGACCCCGAGATATTCAAAAGGGAGCGAGAGGGCATTATTTCGGCCGACAAAGTCTTTTCTGTTAGCGAATTTACAAAGAAAATGCTTGTGCGCGACTACGGCGTAAACGGTGAAAAAATTAAGGTGGTCCACAATGGCCTCGACCAAAAGAGCGTCCCGTCCGGGGCGGATGCTGCGCTTGTGAAGCTGAAACAGTCCGGGTACCAGGTTGTACTCTTTGCCGGGCGAATTACGGTGATGAAAGGCGTCGACTATCTGGTCAAAGCAGCAAAAAGGGTGGTAGAGTATGCCCCCAGGGTGCTTTTTGTAATTGCCGGATCGGGCGACATGGAGGAGCAGATTATGCAGGAGGTGGCGGCCCTTGGGCTTTCAAAAAATTTCATTTTTACCGGGTTTTTGAGGGGAGAGGAGCTCTCGCGAGTTTATAACGCTGCGGATCTTTTTGTAAGCCCGTCTGTCTCGGAGCCTTTTGGGCTGACGAGCCTTGAGGCTCTGGCGCACGGGACTCCTGTTATTATGTCAAAACAGTCCGGAGCTTCCGAAGTGCTCACCCACGCAATGAAGGTGGACTATTGGGACACGGAGGCGCTTGCGGACAAAATATTGTCGGTGCTTGAGCATGGGTCGCTGCGTGAAGTGCTCACGGCAAACGGCCAAAGAGATGCCTTCGCGTGCAGTTGGGACAAGGCCGCCAAAGTGTGCATTGATGCCTACAAAACGCTTGATCAAAGCTACCTATGACAATTTGTTTCTATTTACACGTCCACCAGCCGCACCGCATCAGACACTACCGCCACAGCAGTATTGGGCGCAGGGACTATTTTGACGAGACGGAAGAGCTTGAGACAAACAACAAGCGAGTGCTCCAAAAAATTGTTGAAAAGTCATATATACCGACCAACAGAGTCCTCCTCTCGCTTCTTGAAAGACACCCCGAGTTTAGGTTGAGCCTTTCCATTACGGGGACCGTTGTTGAGCAGCTTGAACAGCATGCGCCCGAGGCCCTTGAGAGCTTTGTCGCGCTCACGGAAACCGGCAAGGTCGAAATAGTATCGGAGACGTACCACCACTCCCTTTCCTTTTTTTATTCGCTTTCTGAGTTTGAAGCACAGGTGGAGCTTCACGCAAAAATGGTGAAGCGCCTGTTCGGCCAGCGACCGTCTGCCTTTCGCAATACCGAGCTTGCATATAACAACGACTTAGGCCGTTGGGCCGGACGCCGTGGTTATAAAGCGGTGCTTATCGAGGGCTGGGACTACGTTTTGGGAGATAGAAGTCCTAATTTTTTGTATCATCCTCCAGGTGAGCCAAACGTCAAACTGCTCCTGAAAAATTATCGTTTGAGTGATGACATCGCGTTTCGCTTTTCCGAGAATACTTGGGAGGGTTGGCCTCTTACCGTGGAAAAATTTGCGAGCTGGGCAAGCCGTATAAACGGGAACGGCGACTTGGTTGATCTTTTTATGGATTACGAAACGTTTGGAGAGCACCAGTGGGAAGACACGGGCATTTTTGACTTCCTGAGCTCACTTCCGGGTGAGCTATTAAAACATCCGGATAATAATTTTATGACCGTCTCGGAAGCTGCCAGTAAATATCCCTCTCGGGGAGAGCTTGATGTCCCGCACGTTTTGACTTGGGCTGATACCGAGCGAGACCTTTCTGCGTGGCGCGGGAACGCCATCCAAGAGGACGCGCTCTCAAGGCTGTACGAGCTTGAAGCACGCGTTTTTGCGGCTCGTGACCCGGTTCTCATTGACACATGGAGACGCCTCACGACAAGCGACCATTTTTACTATATGTGTACAAAGTGGTTTAATGATGGAGATGTACACGCCTATTTCAGCCCGTACGAGAGCCCGTACGACGCTTTTTCGTACTATATGAATGTTCTGAAGGATCTCGAGCTCAGAATAACTGCCAAAAATGCCTAAATCTTTAGTTCTTGGGAACGGAAACATATTAGTCGGTATCGACGAGCATGGTCGTGTGAAAGACTTTTACTATGACCACGTTGGGCTAAGTAATCAGCTCACCGAGGAAGCGGTAAATAAAGTGGGTGTATGGGTGGATGGAGAGTTCAGGTGGTGCGACAGTCCGGGATGGAACATAGTTATTGACTATCAAAAAGAGACGATGGTTGGCAGCACTGTTATCGCGCACAGCGGGCTTGAGATTGAGCTTCATTTCCAAGACATCGTTTATAACGAAAAAAATATTTTTATAAGGCGCATTACCGTCAAAAACAAGGCTAAAAATAAGCGCGATATCAGGGTTTTTCTAAACCACCAGTTTCGCATGTATGGCATTAAAAAAGGGGATACCGTCTACTACGATCCGGAGGACAAAACGATTGTGCAATATAAAGGCAGGAGGGTCATTGTAATGTCAGGGGAATGCGAGGGAGAGGGCTTCAGCGATTATACCGTTGGACTATCTAATATCGAAGGGTACGAAGGCACCTGGCGCGACGCGGAAGACGGAGAGCTAAGCAAGCACCCGATAGAGCATGGGATAGTCGACTCGACCATTGGGTTTTCGAAAGTAGTTGACGCCGGGGGGCAGTTTGTGATGACCGCCTGGGTGAGCATAGGGAAGTCGCTCGAGCGCGCTAAAGCCTTGCACGAATATATACTGCGAAAGACTCCCGGCCACCTTTTGGAGTCAACGACGGACTACTGGAATGCGTGGGTGAATAAAAATAACTACAGCTTCTTTGAACTTTCCGAGCGCGAGATTGATATTTTTAAAAAGTCACTTTTAGTGGTTCGCGCTCACGTTGATAACCACGGCGGCATTATAGCCTCAAGCGACTCGGACATGCTTCAGTACGGACGAGACCACTACAACTACGTTTGGCATCGAGACGGGGCCTTCAGCGCGATGGCTATGGACAAAGCCGGATATCACGATGTGGCACGGCGCTTTTATAGCTTTAGCGCGGACGTCCTAACGGAGGACGGGTATTTTTTTCACAAATATCGCCCCGATCGCTCGCGAGGGAGCTCGTGGCACCCTTGGATTACTCGAGAAGGAGAGCGCAGGCTTCCCATCCAAGAGGACGAGACAGCTCTTGTTTTAGTAGCGCTGTGGGACCATTACACATACACCAAAGACTTGGAATATATCGAAACGTTATATAACCCGCTAATTAGGAAAGCCGGACTTTTTATTGTGGGCTTCAGGGACCAGTCTCAGCTCCCGCTGCCGACTTATGACTTGTGGGAAGAGAAATGGGGGATACACACGTTTAGCGTGGCAAGTGTATATGGCTCTCTTGTCGCCGCGAGCAACTTCGCAAAACTTTTAGGTAAAGAGTTTGACCATAATATGTTTAAGCAGGGGGCCGAACAGGTCAAAAAAGCCGCGCTTGAGTATTTATATAACGACAAGGAAAGCTATTTCCACAAATTCGTTGACCGGCAAGGGGAGACTATGGTGCACGACGAGACGGTTGACGCGAGCAGTTTTTACGGGATGCTTCGCTTTGGGCTACTCTCGGCAGATGACAAGCGGATGAGGGCGTCATTTGATACTCTTCTCAAGAAGCTCCTTTGTAGCGGTCATGTAGGTGGCATCGCACGATACGAAGGGGATATATACTACCGGGTGGGTAGTGACATCCCGGGAAACCCCTGGATAATCACGACTTTGTGGCTCGCTCGCTATTACATATCAATTGCGAAGAGCAAAGAGGACATGGCTCCTGCCAAAAAGTGGATCAAATGGGTGGCCGACAGAGCCACTCCGTCGGGGCTCCTGCCGGAGCAGGTAAACCCTTTTACGGGGGAGCAGGTTTCGGCCAGCCCTCTGACGTGGAGCCATGCGGAGTATGTTGCCACGATAATAGCTTATCTCGAGAGGCTGGAGGCCCTCGGAGTGTGCTCGGTGTGCTACCCGATAGAAAAAGAAATATGAAGACCAAAAGGCCTACGATTCTCGTGATATTTGGAGCAACGGGGGATCTGGTGGCAAAAAAAGCACTTCCCGCCCTTTTTTCTCTTTACCAAGACCGCCACCTCCCGGATACCATGCATTTTGTGGCTTTCTCGAGGCGCGACTGGGAGACAGAGGACTACCGGGAATATGCAGCAAAACTTATCTCCGAAGGCAGCAAGGAAGCAAGGCGGAATTTTTTGGAACTTTTCAGCCACGTGCGGGGGGAGTTTGACAGTCGGGAGTCTTATAAAACGCTTTCGGACGACCTGCACAGGCACGACGAAATGTACGAAACGTGTGCGAATAAGCTATTTTACCTGGCGGTTCCGCCGGAGTATTACAACACGATTTTCGAAGAGCTCTCCAGGTCTGGCTTGACCAAGCCATGCGGGGCAAGCGGCCATACGAACGCCTGGACCAGGGTGCTTGTTGAGAAGCCGTTTGGAAAGAACTTGGATACGGCCCGCGCCTTAGACGAAAAGCTGGGTAAGCTTTTCAGCGAGGACCAAATTTACCGTATTGACCATTATCTCGGAAAAGAAATGCTCCAAAATATTTTGGTTTTTCGCTTTTCAAATAATCTGCTGGAAGACTCCTGGAACAACAAATACGTCGAGAAAATAACGGTCAGATTTCTGGAAAGTGGCGGGGTTGAAACGAGGGGTGCGTTTTACGACGGGGTGGGAGCGCTGCGGGATGTTGGCCAAAATCATATCCTTCAGATGCTCGCGCTCTCGACCATGAATGCCCCTTCCTCCTTGTCGTCTGAGGCAATTAGACAAGAGAGAAGCGAGGTCCTAAAAAAGCTTGCAAACCCTATTCCGGAAAAGCTGGCCAATAATTCGTACCGTGCTCAGTATGAAGGGTATACAGACGCAGAAGGAGTTTCCAAGGGCTCTCAAACGGAGACATACTTCAAACTTGTTACCCACATAGACTCTCCGAGGTGGAGGGGGGTACCTGTTATTTTGGAGGCTGGGAAAGCGCTTCCCGAAGACAGGAAGGAGATAGTAATTGACTTTAAGAGACCGGCCCCGTGTTTTTGCCCGCCGGACGAGCGTGAAGGGTTTAAAAACAAAGTTATTTTTAGTATGGAGCCTGACAATAAAATCACGGTTGACCTCTGGGCGAAGAGCCCGGGGATTGAGCTTAACTTTGTTAAGCGGGTGTTTGAGCTGCCGTTTAGTCACGGCGAGGAGCGGGAAGCGGATGCGTACGAAAGGCTACTAATTGACGCGATAAACGGAGACCAAACTTTGTTTGTTAGCACTCCGGAGGTTAATAGTATGTGGGAATTTGTCGATCCAATTCTTGCCGCCTGGTCACAAGGAGTGGTTCCGCTTGAGCGCTACAAAAAAAACTCGGAGGGGCCAATGGAGGCGACTAAAGAAATTCTGGAAAAGGCTTCTTACGGCTTTCACCTTCAGTCAGAAGCTCCTAAAAGACTGAGGCGTGAAATTGCCATAGTGGGTTTGGGGAAAATGGGCGGCAGTATGGCACGAAACTTGCTGGACCAGGGCTGGCGTGTAGTTGGCTATAACAGGAGCGAAGAGTCAACGCACGAATTAATGGGGCACGGACTTGATGGTGCCTTCTCTGTCAAGGAACTCACGGAAAAGCTCACAAAGCCGAGACTCGTTTGGGTAATGGTTCCCGCCGGAGAGCCGACAGACCAGGTTTTAGCGCAGTTGGTAGGGCTCCTTGACGCGGGAGACACCGTCATAGACGGAGGCAACTCAAACTTTAACGACTCCGTCCGCCACCACAAAGAAATGGCAGGCCACAATATCAATTTCCTGGACGTTGGTGTCTCGGGGGGTCAAGAGGGGGCTCGCCACGGAGCGTGCCTCATGATTGGTGGAAGAGAGCAGTTGTACGAGGCACTTTTGCCGCTATTTAGGGATCTTGCAGCACCGGGCGGGTTTGCCCATTTTGAGGAGCCTGGGGCGGGCCATTTCGTGAAGATGGTCCACAACGGCATTGAGTATGGCATGATGCAGGCCATTGCCGAGGGGTTTAACTTAATGAAGGAGTCGGAATACAACCTGGACCTTGTGGAAGTAGCGCGTGTTTATAACTCGTCAAGCATCATAGAAAGCAGGCTCGTTGGCTGGCTCGGAAGCGGTTTCCATGAGTATGGAGTAGAGCTAACCGAGATTGACGGAAGGGTTGCGCACAGCGGGGAGGGCAAGTGGACCGTTGAAACTGCTGAAAAAATGGGAATAGAGGTTCCGGTTATTAAGGCTTCTTTTGACTTTCGCTTGGCTAGTGATCAAGGCCCAAGCTATACGGGCAAAGCAGTTATGGTCATGAGAAACCAATTCGGTGGACATAGTGTCAAAAAGAAGTGATATAAATTAAGTATGAGCGCCCCAAGGCTTCTTTTCGATATCGGTGGGACTAAGACGCGTCTCGCGGTGGCGCATGACGGAGAGAGCTTTAGCGAGCCTGAGATTGTTGATACTCCGAGAGACTTCGGCCAGGCTGTTGAAAAAGTGGCCGAGCTTGGCCTGAGGCTTTGTGGAGGCTCCATTGCAAAAGCTGCCGGCGGTGTTGCCGGCCCGCTTAATAGAGAAAAAACGGGCCTAGTAAATGCTCCCAATTTGCCGGGGTGGAATGGCCAGAACTTTGTAGCGGCGCTATCTCAAAGGATTAATGCACCGGTTTTTATAGAAAACGATACGGCAATTGTGGGGCTTGGGGAGGCGATTGCGGGGCCAGGGAAAAATTTTACGATAGTGGTTTATATTACAATTAGTACAGGGGTCAATGGAGTAAAAATTTCAAACAGGACAATTGACGAGAACGTCTTCGGGTTTGAAATCGGGCACCAGATAATTGACTTTGACAACTCGCAAGGCGTTGGAAGCTCGGGAAGGGGCGAGCTGGAAGATTTCGTATCCGGCCGTGAGACGGAAAAGCGCTATGGCATGCATCCGAAAAACATTGAAAAGTCCATTTGGCCGGGCATTGCAAAGTGGGCAGCCGTAGGCGTTCATAATACTGTTCTTCACTGGTCTCCGGAGATTGTTATTTTAGGAGGCAGCATGATGAACGACATCCAAGTCTCTGATATTCAAGCGGAAACCGAAAATCTGCTGGGGGGCATTTATCCGGAGTTTCCTAAATTTGCAAAAGCGCAGCTCGCAAGCGTAGGTGGACTTTGGGGGGCTCTTCATTACATTAAGTCGAAATGACGACTGTTTTCACTGTTGACGAAACTTGGTACTCCTAATAAGATACTAGTGTATGGCGACATTTGGCGTTACAGACAGCGAGTTTGAAGAGAAGGTTTTGAAAAGCGACATTCCAGTACTTGTCGACTTTTGGGCTCCGTGGTGTGGGCCGTGCAAGATGGCCGGGCCAGTCTTGGAAGAGCTCTCCCAAGAGTTTGATGGAAAAGTGTTAGTTGCCAAAATGAATGTCGATGAAAATTCCGATGTGCCCCCTAAGTATGGAATTATGAGTATTCCTACTACGGTCCTCATAAAAGGTGGCGAGGAAGTTGGCCGCCAAGTTGGATTTGCCGGAAAACAGCCGTTTGCGGAATTAATGCAAAAGGGCGTTTAGTTAGTAAAAGGGGGTGAGCGTATGGATCAACAGGATAATCAAAATCAAAACCCAGGATTAAACCCAAATCAAGGGAGTGCTGGTGGAGCGACCGTTCCGGATTTTCAGTCAACAGGAGGGGCACCGGCTCCAAGTGAACCCACAGCGGCTCCTGGGCAGCCGACTGCTGAACCATCCCAGCCAGTAGCAGCACCTGTCCAGCCCCCCGCAATGGGAACACCGGAACCACAGCCGGGAGTACAGGGCGGTGTGCCAAGTTCTGTACCGGGGCCGGATACTACAGTTGCACCACCAAGTGATGGGGTTGCAAATCCCGGAGTGCCGGGCGTTGAAACACCCGACCAGAACCAACCAGGTGGCCAGGGAGGACAGTCGTCGTACTGACATAACTTAGCTCCTTGGTTTTGTAAACTAGTGTCCTCTGCGGAGTCGCTTTGGGGTGGCTTCTCGGGGGCGACGCTTACTCGAGTGAGGATAAGTTTCGCGATAAGAATTATGAACTGGTTTCAAAACTAGTTCATGAAACTCACGTCTAAAATTAACGAGCCTGAAAGGCGAGTTTTGAAACAAGTTTTATGAACGAACCAAAACAAGCTGATATTTTTGCTGAAAAGCCGAAGGAGGGTGAGCCGTGGGATGTTGCAATAGTAGGCTCCGGCCCGTCGGCTTTGACGGCTGCGATTTATAGTGTTCGCGGGGCGGCGTCGACGCTGATTTTAGGGGGGACTACGTGGGGAGGCCAGCTGATGTTGACTACTGACGTGGATAACTTTCCCGGCTTTCCCGAGAGCATCCAAGGACCCGAGCTTATAGAGCGCATGCGGGCTCAGGCTGAGCGATTTGGCAGTGAGTTTGTCATGGAGGACGTGTCGGAGGTGAGGCTTGACAATAGTCCGTTTGAGCTTTCGGCCGGTGGTAAAAATTACAAGGCAAAAGCGGTTATAATTGCGACCGGTTCGCAAACGAAGTGGCTTGGGGTGGAAGGAGAAGATAGGCTGCGGGGCAAGGGGGTTAGCTCTTGCGCGCCGTGCGACGCTCCGTTTTTCAAAGACAAAAAAGTCATTGTAGTAGGGGGAGGGGATGCCGCCATGGAAGAGGCGCTCGTTCTCACCAAGTATGCCTCCGAAGTGACACTCGCCCATAGGCGCGACTCGTTTAAAGCATCTCAAGCTATGCAGCAGCGCGTTATGAGTAGCGACAAGATAAAGATCGTCTGGGACACGGAGGTAGTTGAAATGCTTGGGGAGCAAAGGCTTTCTAAAGTGCGAATGAAGACTACAGCCGGTACGGAGCAGGCGGGCAAGATAGAGGGCGGCGAGGAGCATGAGGGGGCTGTTTACTGGAATATGCCGGCTGAGGGATTGTTCGTGGCCATAGGACACAACCCCGCCACGGATATTTTTAAGGGTAAAATTGAGCTTGATCAAAAAGGGTATGTCGTCAAAAAACCGCAAGATGAACATGGCTTTATGATGTCAACGAGCATACCCGGTGTGTTTGTGGCGGGTGATGTCCACGACTATCACTACCAGCAAGCGGTAACGGCAGCTGGTTTCGGCTGTATGGCCGGGATGGAGGCACTTAAGTATCTTGACAAGGAGTCCCCGTCCTATTAAGCTGCAAAACGACCATGGCAAAAATAACCATAGA
>Ga0066639_10002104_pt1 | contig 17542 bp, 19 predicted proteins | sample CryGeyCG2114_010_2_FD_59504 | JGI IMG/M metagenome (GOLD analysis project Ga0066639, IMG submission 59504) | Groundwater microbial communities from aquifer - Crystal Geyser CG10_big_fil_rev_8/21/14_0.10 | ecosystem: Environmental > Aquatic > Deep subsurface > Groundwater | place: USA: Utah...
TCTATGGCTATTGGTTTTTGGTTGTGGGCTTCTAAAACCGGCTTAACTACTTTTTCCAATAAATCTTTCTTAACATCTTCCTTATCAACCCTGTCATCGTGCGGAACTGCTAAAACAACTGTTTTTACTTTTTCCGGTTTTCCGTGGTTATAAGTCACACTGACTTCGCTTTTACCGTCCGGCAGAAGATAGGATAAAGAACTTTTTTTAACTTCATCCATTTTCCGGACTAATTCCTGAGCCAAAACAATCGGCAGAGGCATAAATTTTTTGGTTTCAGTGGTGGCAAAACCAAACATCATTCCCTGATCTCCGGCACCGCCTTTTTTAACACCCAAATTAATATCAGGGGATTGCTGGTGGATGAAAACTTCGATCGGACTTTTAAATGTGAAATTGAGCTTATTTTTGGTATAACCTAAGTCTTTAATAACTTTCCTGGCAATGGATTTATAGTTTAATCTTTTCGGACAAGTAACTTCACCTGCCATCACTATCTGGTTTTTAGTAACTAAAGTCTCCACTGCAACCCTGGAAAAAGGGTCAATTTTCAACGCTTCATCAACAACCGCATCAGAAACCTGATCGCAAATTTTATCCGGGTGGCCAGCGCAAACTGATTCTGATGAAAAAAGCTCGTAGTCCATTTTCCTCCAATAAAATTTGTAATGATTTTGAGGAAAGAAAAGTTTTTTCTCCGATATTATATCGGAGCTTGTCTTTCCAATCCTAGCTGGATTTAGCACCGCGGTCCGACCTAAAGTCGTGACTCGGTTGCTGGGTGATATAACTGACTAGTTAGTTAACCACCGCTCTTGACAATTTTTAATTGTTTTTTTAAATATACACTTTTTTAATTTAATTGCAAAGCCCTTTTAATGCGTAGCGTCTTTTTTGATCGCCTTGTCTCCGGGTTTCCAATTAACCGGGCAAATAAGTTTGCCTTTGTTTTTATAAATGAAATTGGCTGCCTGGAGTTTGCGCAAGATTTCCTGGATGTTTCTGCCGATGTCAGTTGAGTGCATTTCAAAAACCTGCACCTTACCATCAGGATCAATAATAAAACTGGCTCTTAAAGACACTCCTTCTTCATCAATATATGTCCCAAAAGCCTTTGCCACCCTTCCGGTAGGATCGGCAATCATCGGAAAGGTGATTTTTCCAACTTGCTTTGAATGTTCATGCCAGGCCTTATGAACATAAACAGTATCGGTGGAGATTGATAAAAGTTCTGCTCCTTCTTTCACAAAATCCTTATAAAGCCGGGCCGCTTCCTCCAACTCAGTAGGGCAGATAAAAGTAAAATCTGCCGGATAAAAAAGTAATACCAGCCACCGGCCCCGGTAATCAGAAAGACGGATTTTTTTTATCTGTTCATCTTGATAAGCTTGAAGCTCAAAATCAGGAATTGTTTGATTAATTGTCATCGTATCCTCCTATTTTACAAATTTTTTATTTTTTAACTCGATCATTTTAACTTCCTGTCCGCATTTAACACAAGTAAACTTTCCCTCGCTGTCATCAAGACAAGCCGGGCATAAATACATTTCATCTTTTAAAATAAGTTTATCTTGACGGCAGTGGTTGCACCAAAATTCGACATCATCTCTTTCAATTACTCCATGAGATGAACAAAAAAATTGAACTTTAAATGTTTTTGATTTCATAAACCCCCTAAATAAATTTATTAATACATATAGATAATCATCTATATATATATTTGTCAATAGGGGCGTTCTATAAAACGGATAAAATCAGCGTCGGTTAACCTGCCGGCTTTTATCCTGTATAGGTCAAAAATACGGTCGTTTGACTGACAAACTCCCTTCTTTGTAGAAACAGCAGCTGTATATAATGCATTTTTTAGTATTTCTTCGTCTTTCCGGTTGTAACCACCATAAGGGTAAGCAAAGCTGTTTATTTTTATTCCCAGAAGCTGTTCCAGTTTTTGCTTGCTTTCGGAAATTTCTTTGCTTGCCCAAGATGCGCTGGCAGAAGCCAGGGAATTATGGCTTAAAGTATGCGACCCTATCTCCACTAAAGGTTCTTTTGTCAGTTCTTTGAGCTGATCTTCGGACATAAAATCAGAACCGTTCAAATAATTTACAATAATATATACGGTTGCTTTAGCATTATATTTTTTCAAAATTGGCAAAACGTCAGTAACAAAATCCCAATGGCCGTCATCAAAAGTTAATACAGCGCTTTTGGATGCATACGGCACCTCTCCTGCTAAAATTTTAGGGATATCGCTGACAAAATACATCTGATAACCGTTTTCTTTTAAGGTTTTTACCTGGTTTTCAAAAATATCCGGGTTAATATTCAAACTTTGCCTGATGGTATCTTTTTCGTCAGTCACATATTCAACATAGTGGTAAGTCAAAATCGGAATATTTACGCAGCCGAAAATCGGAGTTATCTTTTTTTGGAAAGATACCGGTGTTGGTAAAACCGAAGCAGCGGGAATGCTTGTATTCAAATCCAGTGATAATCTAACGCCGCTAAGGATTATAAAAATAAAGCAGAAAATTGCGGAAATTTTTAAAACCGTAAAAACATATTTGTGATTAGATAACTTTATATCATGGGCGGCAGCAAAAAAAATTACTGACAGACTTACTGCGACAATAAAAGCAACAATCATCATGAATTTATCTATTATAATCAATAGTTATGATTCTTGACATAGTGAACGATCGTTTACTATGATAAACATATGGATTCGCAAAGACTTAAAAAGTTAAAACAGTTTTATAAAAAAAACCGCCGCCTCCCTTCTTATTCGGAAATGCTTAGTCTTTTCGGACTTTTATCCAAAAACGCGATCTTCAAAATTGTTAGAAACTGGATTAAAACCGGGTTTATTACAAAAGAAAACCATAAACTCTCGCCTACCAGTAAATTTTTTGAGCTACCGTTACTGGGCCATGTGGCCGCCGGCTTTCCGACAACAACCGAAGAGGTAATAGATTTTGTTTCTTTGGATGAATATTTAGTGGAAAAGCCAACTGCTTCATTTCTTTTAAAAGTCTCCGGGAATTCTTTAAAGGATATTGGTATTTTACCGGGAGATATTGTAGTTATTGAAAGGGCGTCCCAGGCAAACCAGGGAGATATTGTCCTGGCTTTACTTGATAATGAATGGACTTTAAAAATATTTGCCAAAAAGGACGGGCAAGCCGTACTTAATTCAGCTAATCCCAGATATCGGCCGTTTTTCCCCAAATTTGATTTACAGATTACCGGCATTGTAAGGTCAGTTGTCAGAAAGATCTCTTGATATGTAAACACTTGTCATTGCGATCCGGCGCAGCCGGAGAAGCAATCTCGCTCGGGATCGCCACACCAGCCCTTCGCGAAGAGCTGGTTCGCGATGACACTATATATGTTTCAAGTAACTCCCTGGCCAAGGGCAATTTTACATTTGGATGCTGATGCTTTTTTTGCATCGGTCACCCAGATAACTAACCCTAAATTTCTAGGCAAACCTTTAGTGACCGGCGCTGAGCGCGGCATTGCCACTTCAGTTTCTTATGAAGCTAAAAAACTAGGGGTTATACGCGGCATGCGCGTTTCCCAAATCCGCAGCCTTTTCCCGTCATGTGTTGTTGCTAATTCCGATTATGAACTTTACGGACTTTTTTCTAAAAATTTATTCACAATCCTGCGTTCATTTACACCATTAGTTGAAGAATATTCTCCCGATGAAGGGTTTGCGGATATCCGGGGCCTTCAGCGGCCTTTAAATGCTTCTTATTCAGAAATAGGAAATTTAATTAAACAAAAAATTGAATTATCGCTGGGAATCACGGTTTCAGTCGGCATATCTTTAACTAAAACCCTGGCTAAAATTGCTTCCAATTATAATAAACCTTCCGGACTGGTAGCTATCAACGGCCTGGGGATTGAAAAAATACTTTCCCAAATAAAACCTATAGACGTTTGGGGGATCGGGCCGCAGACCGGAGCATATTTGAAAAAATTAGGGATTAACAATGCTTTGGATTTTGCCAAAAAAGACCAATATTTTATTAAAAAATATTTTACCAAACCAACTTATGAAACCTGGCAGGAATTGCGGGGAAACCAAGTTTATCAATTAAACCCCAATCAAAAAGAAGTTTTCAAAAGCATTACTAAATCAGCAACTTTTTATCCGGCAATAAATGATAAAAAAGTTCTCTGGTCAAAAACTTTAACCCATATTGAAGATGCTTTTGGAAAACTGCGCCGCTATTGCTATAAAGCCGGCCGGGTAACAATTTTTTTAAAAACCCAAAAATTTACATATCATATGACTCAAATAAACCTTGCGCCAATAACTTGCTACCCATTATTGTTTCACTCTGATTTATATAATGCTTTTGAAAATATTTATAAAGCAAATGTTTTGTACCGTACCAGCGGCTGTACGCTTTCAAATTTTTGCGATGACCTAAATATCCAACCCAGTCTTTTTTGCGATTCAATCCAGGAAGAAAAAGCCCAAAAAATTTATGATGTTTTTAAAAGCGTGAAAGTTGATTTTGGCACTTCGCTTTTTGACAAACAAAAAGCCATCGAAAATACCAAGCCTAAAAAGTTTTCTTTAAGCTTGGTATCGTTTGATCATCTTTAATGTTAATTAATGTTTAAAATTATATTAATATACATTTTGCCTTACTTGACAAGCAATTTTTCACAGCATAATATGACTTAAATACTTACCTGACCGCAAACGGAGGGACAAATATGTAAAGGATTGCACATGCTTGCCCAAATTAGTTTTTTATTTCTATCTAAATCTCATCCCGATGTACGTCGGGGTTTTTTGATGGGAAGGAGGTGAAAAAAATGTTCAAAAAAATAACTATAAGTATGGTGATGATCGGTATAACTTTGGCCGCAGTCACCACCGCAACCGTTGCTTACTTCTCTAATACACAAAGTATTAATGGGAATACTTTTGCAACAGGAACAGTATTATTAGATAAAACGCTTATTAGTGGTCTGCCAATTAATATGACAAATATGGCGCCGGGAATCACGCAAACAATTCCAGTAGGTTTTCAATACAAAGGAAGTCTTAATGCTGATATTTATATTGGCGTAACTGGTTATGCTCACGATCCGAGTGATGGTAATTATTTTGGAAGTGTTACGAAATTAGTTATTAACGATGGAACGACTGACATATACGATAACTATGTTTCTGGACTCTCAACGGCCTGGTTGAAAATTGCCAATAATGTAACTCCAGATCAATGGAAATATTATACATTGGCGTTTACTATGGATTCAGCAACAGGTAATGAGAAGATGGGTCAAACCAATACTGATACCGTAATAAAATTGTATGCTGTCCAGACAGGTGGTGGTGCCCCAGCAACTCCTCCCTTCCCATAAAAAAGGGGGTTTTGAGTTTTTTTGGGTTACCCAAGGCTTCTTTGGGTAACCGATAAAGAACTTAAATAAAAAAGTGTCATTGCGAGGAGTCTTGCTGAGCGGGACGACGTGGCAATCTCGTGCGGGATTGCTTCTCCGGCTGCGCCGGATCGCAATGACAAAATAGAATTATGAATAATAAATATTTAAAAATTATTTTTAATATATTTTCCTGGCTGGCGAGCGGAGTTTTAATATTTTCAGTAATACTTTTAGGCGTCACTGCTTTTAACCCGATTAAAAAATTCCAAATTTTGCGGGTAATGTCCGGGTCAATGGAACCGGAAATCCATACCGGCTCAGTAGTTTTTTCTGTCAAAACCGATCCGGAAACATTATCTGTCGGTGACATTATTAATTATTCATCACAAGATGCCAGTGTTTCCGTTACCCACAGGCTGGTGGAAATCACCACCAAAAATAACCAAACAGTTTTCAGAACTAAAGGCGATGCCAATCAAGGCGAGGATGCCCAGGATATTTTTGCCCCTGCCATAAAAGGCAAGGTGCTTTTTTCAATTCCCTACTTAGGATATTTATCAGTCTTTATGAAAACTCCGCTTGGTTTTATTCTCACCGTTATTATCCCGGGAATTTTAATAATCGTGTCGGAAATTTTTAATATCAGAAAAGCAATTGAAGAAGATGTAAGAAAAAAGTATGAAAACAAATACTAAAATTTTTTTTATTTTTTTAATAACTGTTTTTATCGGTGTTGTTTCAATAATAAAACCAACCCGCGCCTTTTTTAGCGATACCATTGCTATCGGCGGCAACACCTTTGCTACCGGCTTCTGGTCAGCCTCCCCATCACTATCACCATCTCCAAGCGAATCTCCCTCCCCAAGCCCCAGTGTTTCCCCTTCACCTTCAGAAAGTCCTGAAGAATCTACACAAGTTGTAATTAACGAAGTTTATTATCAACCCGATGAAACTCACAATGAATCAGACGCAGGAGACCATGATTACGAATGGGTTGAACTTTATAATACAGGTAATGCTCAAGCCAATTTGAAAAACTGGAAAATTACAGATTTAGTCGGTCCTGAACGCACTATCACAATAAACGATTATTTTCTTTTACCAAATTCTTTTGTAGTAATTGCCAAAGTTACTGGCGTAAAAACAAAATGGTCTATTTCTGATGCCTCTTTTATAATTTTAGGTTCCAGTATTGGAAATGGCTTAAATAATCCAGGCGATACCGTTACTTTAAAAAATGATAATAATATTACTATTGATGAAATGAGTTATGGTCCAAGCCCGGTCAGCGGACCTATTGCGATCGGTCACTCAATGGAAAGAAATCCCGCCGGAAAGGATACGGATTCTGCGAGTGATTTTGTGGATCGGTCAAGCCCGACGCCGGGATATTAAAATGAAAAAATATTTAAATTTCAAAATATTAAGAATAATAATTTTAATAATATTATTAGGCTTTGTGGTGACGCAAACGGATATATTAAAAAAGATTGTCCGCTCCTCAACTGCACAGGCGGTAGGGGATTTGGTATTTGATTGGGGAGTCCCCCAAAATGAACCGCTTTTTAAAATTTTCAACATGGCTCCGGGTGATTTGATTAATAAAACCGTAACCGTGACTAATGAAGCCGTTAATCCCCGACCGTTATCAATCCGCGGTATTAAAACTTCCGAAACCGGCAATTTAGCTAATAAATTAACTTTGACAATAACAACAAACGGAACAACTTTATTTGGCCCGAAAAATTTGCAGGATTTTTTTAATGATTCACAGGCCGTGAACGGCATCCCCCTGACTACTATAAACCCCAACCAAACCACAAACTATGATTTTCTGGTGAGTTTTGACCCAGAATCGGGTAATGATTTTCAGAACAAAAACTTGGTATTTGATATTCAAATTGGCATGACTTCTGTTATTCCTCAAAATTGCCAAAATATAAAGTTTAAAAAGGTTATTTACGGCACTCCAAAAAATGACCGGATAATCGGCAGCAACGAAAACGACCTGATTTACGGATTTGAGGGCAATGACACCATTGACGGAAGCAACAGCAACGACTGCCTGATCGGCGGACCAGGCAACGATACTTTATCGGGCGGAAACGGCAATGATGTAATTTTTGGTGAAGACGGCAATGACAAGCTTAGTGGCTCAAACGGCAATGATAAACTCTACGGCGGCCGGGATAATGACATAATTTCCGGAAACAACGGCAATGATCTTTTAGACGGTGAAACTGGAACTGATAATTTAGACGGCGGCCTGGGTGTCAATACCTGTCTTAACGGTGAAATATTAAAACACTGCCAAAAATAATCTTTTTATCTGTATAAAGGACAATCATCACACTTTTTGTGAATCTGACAATAAACTTCTCTGCCTGATTTCTGGCGTTTGATAAAACCTTCTTTAAAAAGTTTGTTTAGATGAAAAGACACTGTGGGTTGTTTTAACCCCACAAGCTTGACTAATTTTGAAACTGCTGTTTTTTTACCAAAATCTTTTAAGTATTGAAAAATTCGCCAGCGGGGATTTGAAGCCATCACTCGAAAACAACCAACACAATTATAATTATAATCTATATTATTCATACATATAGATTACTATCTATATATTATTCTGTCAAGCTTCAATGTTTTTTTAATAGATGTTATAGTGAATCACATGGATCTTAAAAAATGGTTATCACCAATCAAACTTATTTTATTAATAATAACTTTTATCAGTCTTGGCTCTTTTTTTGCTTACAACTTAAACCAAAAACCCAAATTAACTGCTAAAACTCAAAATAAAAATATTTATGTCAGTTACCTTCTGGAAATTTATGACAAAATTAAACAAAACCATTGGGAAGATTTAAGCGATGAACAAATTGCAAACTTGTATGTTGTTAGTTCTGAAAAACTTTTAGATCAACCTCAAGCTTTAAAAACAAAAAACCGCACCAGTTTAGAAAAAATTCTTACCGCAGCTATAAAAAATATTGATTCTGAAAAAAAACGAAAAGATTTTACCATGACACTGGCCGATACAGTTTTACAAAACCTTAAGCCATTGGGGCGAAGCAAGCTTTATTCTCAAAAAGATGAAACTGCTTTGAAAAATACCGTCAATAATGTAAATCCTGAAGTTAATCAATACCAAGTATTGGGCGTTGCCAAAGAAGCATCAGCCTCACAAATTAACGATGCTTATAAAAAACAGCAACAATCCAAGGATCCTAAAAAACTTGAGGAAATAAACAAAGCCTATCAGGTACTTTCCGACGAAAGCTCAAGAAAAATTTATGATGCTTCAGGCGTTGAACCAACCATGGATTACAAATTCATCAGTCCCGGAATCTTTTATATTCATATTAAAAAATTTTCTCCGACTACCCCTGAAGAACTTTTGAGAGTAAGTGACAAAAGTAATTTGCAACCCGAAGCTGACACTTTAATCCTTGATTTACGTGATAATATCGGCGGCGCCATCGACGGCCTTCCCTGGTTTTTAGGCCCTTTTGTCGGCCCGGACCAATATGCCTACCAGTTCTTTCATAAAGGAGAAAAACAGGATTTTAAAACTGTTGTTGGATTTTTACCGGGGTTATCTAAATTTAAAAAAAAAGTGGTGTTGATAAACCAAGGCTCGCAATCTACTGCTGAAGTAATGGCAGCAACTTTGAAAAAATATAATGCCGGAATTCTTGTGGGTGCTCCTACCAAAGGCTGGGGAACAGTGGAAAAAGTTTTTCCTTTGAACACCCGGCTTACTCCTTCACAAAAAGATTCAATTTTTTTAGTTCATTCAATTACGCTTCGTGACGACGGCCAGCCAATCGAAGGCAGAGGGGTTGATCCAAACATCAATATAACTGATCCTGATTGGCAAAAAAAGCTTTATTCATATTTTCGCTACCCGGAACTTAGTGATGTAATCCAAAGTATTTGGGATAGTAAACCTTCCCAATAACTGATTTATTTTATTGATACCGGCTCAAATGAGGAACCGGCGCGAATTGCCTTACGGTAAAAATAAAGAATTATCGCCAAAAGAATAAAACCAACTAAATAGCCGCCGATAACATCTGTCGGCCAATGAACTCCCAAATAAACCCTGGACACGGAAACAAAGAAAATAAGTCCGATACAGCAAATACCAATAAATATTCTCAGCCACTTTGGCAGACGGTTGGCAAAAAACATTGCCACAAATAAAAATCCGAAAAAAACCACATAATGGATAACGTGATTTGAGGGAAAACTCGAACCTGGTGCTGAAGATATAATATAAACTAAATCCTGATTCGGTCTGGGCCTGTTTACAATATCTTTTATCAAATAACCTACTCCGTCTGCAGGAAAGATAAACAGCAAAAATACCGCTTCCCGGTGATGGGAAAACAACAGAAAAACAACTGACATAACTAAAACTGTGGCAATGGCAATTGTGGGTTGCCCAAAAATACTGACAAACTGCATAAACAGCGGAAAGAAAATGTCCCCTTTTGACTGCAGTTTTTGGGCTAAAAAAACATCAGTTGTGAAAATCGGACGGAACTTTATCAGAATTGAAAGAAAAAGGGTTGCTGCGGCGGCTGACAAAAGTATTAATTTATATTTCTTTTTCATACCATTCCCTTGAGCTTAGCTTAACATAAGAGCTTAGCGACCGCAAACAGGCCAAGCCCCAACACCATCTCGCGAGATTTTAAAAGCCGTAGTTTTAATGGACTCTTGCGCGTCAAAACGAAGTTCTGGATTTGGATCCATCCCCATGGAATTACGGTTAGCTGACCAGGTTGAAGCTAAAAATTGAAACATTCCGGCAAATGGACCGTTAACTGCACCGCTATTGAAGCCCGATTCGCAAGCTGCAATTTTGCGCAAAACTTGCGGATCAACATTATATTGAGAACCATATTTACTAAAAAGTGCTTCCAATTCTTCAGATGCCAGTTTTACTACCGGCCGACGCTGGACAGCAACAATAGTTTCCGGTTTTTTTTCTTCAGGAATTTTGTTTTCAATATACTGAATCGTTTGTTCAAATTTAATAAATGCATTGTTATCAGATTGCCCCTGTGAAACTTTCAACCTATTATTATTGTGGTCGCGTATAACGAATTCACCATTAAGAGGAATATCTTTTTCCAAACCATAAACACTTTTTGGCAGCAAAAATCCGGCTATCGCCAAAAAAGAAAAAAGGTAAAAAAAATTCCTGCCTTGAATCATATTTGGGCAGGATAAAAGATACTATATTATAGCAAATTCAAGGATTAATCTCTTATTAAGGTATAATTAGCAGATGAAGAAGTTTCAAAAAGACTACCGTAATACTTCCTGGAACCGGGTTGGCAGTTGGTATCAGGATCTGGTTCGTGACAAAGGACATTTTTTTCATAAAAGCCTTATTATCCCCGGCACTCTAAAGCTTTTGAATTTGAATGAAAAATCCGTGCTTTTAGATTTAGGCTGCGGCCAGGGAGTTTTATCGAGAAACCTGCCTAAAATTTCCTATTATTTAGGGGTAGATCTTGCTCCGTCTTTGATTGAATACGCCAAAAAAGATAACCTTAGCTCCAATTTTGAATTTATTATCAGCGATGTCACTAAACCGTTGCGGTTGGCACGCTCAGACTTTAGCCACGCCGCTATAATTCTGGCATTGCAAAACATGGAAAATATTAACGCTGTTTTTGAAAATTTGAAAAATCATCTTAGCTCTGACGGAAAAGTTGTCTTTGTCATAAACCATCCTTGTTTTCGCATTCCCCGCCAATCCAGCTGGGGAATTGATGAAAATAATAAACTTGAATACCGCAAAATCAACCGTTATCTGACGCCTTTGAAAATCCCTATCAATATTCACCCCGGTAAATCAAATTCACCGTTAACCTGGTCGTTCCATTGGCCATTATCCTTCCTTAGCCAACTAATGTTTGAAAACGGTTTTGTTATTGAAAAAATTGACGAATGGTCTTCCGGAAAAACAAGCCAGGGTAAAGCATCGCGCATGGAAAACCGGGCAAGACTGGAGTTTCCCTTATTTATGGCAATCCTTGCCAAAAAAATAAAATAAGTTTAAAGTATTAACTATGAAATCTTCTATACCTGTTTTGGGTTTTGGTACCTGGCAATTAGAAGGAGACATGTGTAAAAAAGCCGTAGAAACTGCCTTGGACATCGGCTACCGCCATATTGATACTGCCAAAGCATATGGCAACCATAAACAGATCGGTCAGGTTTTGCAAAAAAGCGCTATCAAAAGAAATGATATTTTTCTGACCAGTAAAGTTTGGATTACCGATATGAAACGATCAGATCTTTTGGATGCCTTCAAAACAGTTTTGGAAGATTTACAAACTGATTATCTGGATTTGTATTTAATTCATTGGCCGATACGCGATGTCCCGTTTTCGGAAACCTTAACTGCACTAAATGAATTAAAAAAATCCGGAAAAATCAAAGCAATCGGCGTTTCCAATTTTAATATCCATCACTTACAGGACGCTCTGTCTTGCGGGGTAGAAATAATTAATAACCAGGTTGAATTTCATCCGTCTTTATACCAAAAAGATCTAAAAGAATTTTGTGATAAAAATAATATTGTTTTGACAGCTTATTCTCCGGTCGGCCGGGGCCAGGATTTAAAATTACCGGTTATTGAAAAATTAAGCAAAAAATACGGCCGGACTCCATCGCAAATTATTTTAAACTGGATTATTTCTAAAAATATTGTTGCCATTCCCAAAGCATCAAGTTTTGATCATATTAAACAGAATTTTGAAACTTTGCAATTTACCCTGAAACCAGAAGACTTGAAACTAATAGATACTCTCAATACCAATAACCGCTTGGTTAATCCTTCTTTTTCTGATTTTGATTACTAATTTTTTTTAAATAAAAACTTCTTTTTGATCCGGAAAACTTTTCAATCGCATACCTAAGCATTGTCCTGGGCATTTGCCGATAATATTTATTTAAAAACTCTTCTTCTGTTCTTTGATCTTTTTTACCGATTTCCCGAAGCATCCAGCCGACTGCTTTATGGATTAAATCATGAGGGTCTTTAATCAATATTTCCGCCAATTTCAAAGTATCTTTGAATTCACCCTTTTTTATAAAAGTGTATGTGGACAACATGGCGATTCTTTTTTCCCATAAATTTTTTGATTTTGCCAGTTTAAATAAAATTTGTCTGTCTTTATCAAGTAAATATTCACCGGCAATTTTTGGCGCCGACAAATCAACCAAATCCCAATTATTAATATGTTTTGCATGCTTCAAATAAAATTTAAAAATTTTTTCTTTTTGTTTAGTAGAAGCCTTTTGGAAATTTTCGACCAAAATAAACAGACCGGTTAACCGATGCTCATGAATTTTAGAAACAAGAAGTTTTTTTAAATCCGTTAAACTTAATCCCGAAAACTTTTTAGCAACTTCCCTTTGTAGAGGAACAACAATCCCTAAAAATTGATCACCTTCTCCATATTGACCTTTAGCGGTTTTGAAAAATCCGGATAGAATTTTAGCTTTCGAGGGATTTTCCAGCTTTTTTAGTTCTTTTATCAGATTAAAATAATCCGCTGATTTTACCATCTTCATCAACATCAATTCCTTGACTTGCCGGATTTTTGGGTAGCCCCGGCATAGTCATTATTTCTCCAGTTAACACAACCAGGAAACCTGCTCCGGCCGCTAAACGGACGCTGGCAACTTTTACTCTGAAATTTTTAGGCCTTCCTAAAAGTAACGGATTATCAGAAAGAGAATTTTGGGTTTTAGCCATACAGATTGGCAAGTCTTTAATACGCCATTGGCTATATTGACTTAATTGTTTTATTGCCAAAACGGAAAATTCCACCCCGTCTGCCCCATAAATTTCCATACATATAGTTTTAATTTTTTCCTCAAAAGATTTTTCTGAGTCATATAAAAAGCGGAATTTATTAGTTTTGGCGCAAACCGCCAATACTTTTTTGGCCAAATCCAGGCCGCCTTTACCGCCCTTTTTCCAAACCTGCGAAAGACTAACTTGGGTTTTTAGTTGACTGCAGTATTTTTCTACTTTGGCAATGTCGCTATTAGAGTCAGTCGGAAATTCGTTGATGGCAACCACCGGTTCAATTCCGAATTTTCTGATATTCTCAATGTGTTTTCCTAAATTTTCCAATCCGTTTTCCAAGATTCCTTTGCCATGATGTTTTAAAGCCCTTATTGTACTGACCAATACCACGGCGCTTGGTTTCAACTTTCCGAGCCGGCATTTAATATTCAAAAATTTTTCTGCGCCCAGATCAGCTCCAAAACCAGCTTCAGTCACAACATATTCTCCAAGTTTTAAAGCAAATTTTGTCGCCATCAGGGAATTACAACCATGGGCGATATTAGCAAACGGACCGCCGTGAACAAATGCCGGAGTGTGCTCTAAAGTTTGAACCAAATTTGGCTTTAAAGCATCTTTTAATAATGCGGTTGCGGCTCCCGATACTTGCAAATCTTTGACTGTTACCGGGTTACCTTTGAAGGTAATAGCCACAACAATCCGCTCAATTCTTTTTTTCAAATCTTCAAGGTTGTGGGATAAACACAATACTGCCATGATTTCCGAAGCCACGGTAATATCAAAATGATCCTCGCGTACAATTCCTTGCGATCTGCCCCCCAAACCAACAACGATATTACGCAGCGCCCGGTCATTCATATCCATTGCCCGACGCCAACTTATTTGTCTTGGATCAATTCCCAATTCATTTCCCTGTTGTAAATGATTATCAATCACGGCGCTGATTAAATTATTGGCGCTGGTGATAGCATGAAGGTCGCCGGTAAAATGCAAGTTAATATCCTCCATCGGCACAACTTGGCTATAGCCGCCGCCTGCTGCACCGCCTTTGATACCAAATACCGGTCCCAGTGACGGCTCGCGAAGACAAATAACTGTTTTTTTACCCAATAAAGATAATGCATCCCCCAACCCGACTGTAGTTGTAGTTTTTCCCTCGCCTAATGGAGTCGGAGTCATGGCAGTAACTAAGATAAGCTTTGCGTCTTTTTTCGAATTAAAACGTTTTATTGTTTGATATTTTATTTTGGCCTTATAGTCACCGTATAATTCTAAATCCTGCAAAGATAGGCCTAATTTGGAGGCAATTTTGGCTATTGGAAGTAATTTGCTGCTTTGGGCAATTTCAATATCCGATTTCATGGTTAATTTTGAAAAATCACTGCTTTTGGAAAAATGTGACTCACAATAATTGGCATTCCTTCTGTAGTTACGCCTTTTTTCAAAAAAGCCCCACCAGGTCCAAATATTGAATTAGAATCCTCCGGGTGAACTCTCCAGCCAGCGGGAGGATAAATAGTCACAAATTCTCCAGTTCTTGGTCCAATTTCGAAACCTAAGGGTTTATATAATTTTCCGATAACTTCTGAACAAACTTCTCCGTTTGTATGTCCGATAAAACACTCGGCTGGAAAACGCATTGTATTTATTATAGAAAGAGAATACTAATTGTAAATAGGGATGATTTACTTATTAATCTGCGGAATTGATAAATTTTTTTCCCTTTCAATCATGAAGTTTATACAAATCAACAGGAAAATATTAAACAAAAGCCCGGAAAAACCACTGAGTTGTTCTTTATAAAATGTAAAAACCTGGACTACAAAAATTGATATCAATAAAGACTGCTTAAAATATCGGTAAGCAATCAGGCGTGACCGCCTTATTTTCAAAACCCCTAAAATTGTATAGACGGCGGCAACAAAAGACGCAAAAATACTCAGATAGTCAAATATTGTTATAGCGTTTGTCAATTTTAAGGTCGGTATGAAAATCAAAACCATGGGAACGGCAATAATCACAAAAATCAGTAATGAAAAATTTACTAAAGCCACTGCCATAAAAAATATTGTTACCAATTTTATAAACCATCCTTTTGAGGCAATTGAAAAATAAAATTTTTTTAAAGCTTTTTCTGACTTAATAAATATGTTCGGCTGGGGTGGTATGATGGCATCTATTTTTAGATAAAGATTTTGTAAAGCTTTAGTAATCGGATTTTTCTGGTCTGATTTTGCCAAAAGTTTCAACGCCAACTTTTTTTCATCTTCATCAAGATCATTAATAACCGCATCCTGCATTATTTCCAGACTGTTTATCAAATATTCTTCTTTGGAAAATTTCCTAACCCGCCTGATAGCATAGTAACCAAGAAAAAAAACAATAAAAATTATATATATCAAAGCTACTGCCGGTTGAAAAAAATAATTATTATCCCTTGTTATAAATTTTCCCAACTCATCAATAAATGTCCCAAAACCAAAACCGGCTATAACCGAAGCATAACCTTTAACGCTTCTGCCCAAAAAAGCCAGCAATAAAATAATCGAAACCAGCATTAAAAAACCACCCCAAAGCATATGGGCAATATGCAGATTGTTTGCGCCAAGAGCAGGATAATTAAAAATGTGAAGAAAAAGACGGATCCCCAAAACTGCCACAATGGCGGATATGAAGAAATTTTCCAGAAGTTCGTCTATATCAATGGTTTTTATCCAAATTTTTCTGATTGCTGTTATCATTTCTTTCCATTGTAACAAAAAAATTTTCGTTATAATATTAACTTAAGCTGCTTTGCAGTGTATGTTTGTATAGGGAAACTCAATGATAAAAAAAACTGCCAACAGATCGTTTTTCGGAAAACTTCTTAATTTTTTTTCGCTTACGGTAAAAGGTCCAAAAGGAAAGGCAATCAAAGTATTTCTTGACAATAATTGTGTTTATTTACTGCTGGAGTTTGGCGCGCAAAAGTATCCGGTTTACGGTTTAGCCAGAAGTGAAAACGGCCTTGATTTTTCTTTTGAAAATAAACAATACAACTCAATTGGAAAACTAACTAAAAATTTTGTCCAAAATGACTACAGTAAACATATCCACCATACAAAAAATCCCAACGGTAGTTATAAAGTCTGGACCGACAAACATATCATTTGGGAAACGGAAAAATTATGGCATGACAAAAAAGTTGACTTTGTAGGTTTAGTAAAAAAGGATGAAAGATTTTTATCTTATTGGCAACATGAAGACGAACTTTGGATTCTTGTGTATCCACAAAGCCGGCTGACTGATTTTATCGAACTGAAACTTAAAAAAACCTTACTAAAAAAGCCTGAGTACAATCCGCTTATCAAGCCAAATAACCAAAACTCATGGGAAGCTTTCAACACTTTTAACCCGGCAGCTTTATTTGAAGCTGATAAAGTACACATTTTATACCGGGCACAAGGCCATGATTATATTTCCACTGTCGGTTATGCTTCTTCATCCGACGGCATTCATATTGATAAACGCTTGGATTACCCCGTTTATGATCCCCGAAAATATTGCAAAAATTATTTAAGTCCCGGTGCGCCAAACCTATCCTATGTTTCAGGAGGCGGTTACGGCGGCTGCGAAGACCCAAGAATAACCAAAATCGGTGATTCAATTTATATGACATACGTTGATTTTGACGGCTTCGGTCCTCCCAGAATTGCCTTGACTTCAATTTCAGTTAAAGACTTTTTAGCCCATAAATGGCTGTGGAAAAAACCGATTTTGATCTCTCCGCCGGGGGTAGTTGATAAAAGCGCCTGTTTATTGCCGGAAAAGATCAATGGTAAGTATGTTATTTTTCATCGGATTTTCCCGGATATCCTGATTGATTTTGTCGATGATCTTTCTTTTGGTCCGGGAAGGTATCTTAAAGGACAATTTAAAATATCACCTCGAATTGATAAATGGGACTCAAGAAAAATCGGGGCCGGTGCACCGCCAATAAAAACAGACGACGGCTGGTTGCTTATCTATCAAGCGGTTGATGATAAAAGTGCTCATATGTACCAAGTCGGGGCAATGCTTTTGGATTTGAAAGATCCCACTAAAGTTTTATATCGGTCTGGTCATCCGATTCTGTCGCCAACACATGAATATGAAAATAACGGATTTAAAGCCGGTGTTGTCTATCCCTGTGGAGCAGTGGTGATTAATGGAACTCTTTTTGTTTATTATGGAAGTGCCGATTCGTATGTTTGTGTAGCAACTGCTGATTTGAAAAATTTTATTAATCAATTAAAATCTTCCTTAACAGCAAAACTG
>Ga0066639_10002108_pt1 | contig 17519 bp, 14 predicted proteins | sample CryGeyCG2114_010_2_FD_59504 | JGI IMG/M metagenome (GOLD analysis project Ga0066639, IMG submission 59504) | Groundwater microbial communities from aquifer - Crystal Geyser CG10_big_fil_rev_8/21/14_0.10 | ecosystem: Environmental > Aquatic > Deep subsurface > Groundwater | place: USA: Utah...
TTGATTTTATTCTCAAGACTCCTCCTACCTCACGTCTTATTTTGAAAGCACTTAAGCTTGATAAGGCCGCACAAAAGCCAGGTACACAAAAGGCAGGTAAAATTACTGCTGCACAAATTAAGGCAATTGCTGAGCAAAAAATGCCTGATTTAAACACTGGTAGTATTGAGTCTGCTATGCGCATGGTAGAGGGCTCTGCTCGCTCCATGGGTATTGAGGTCGTAAAATAATCACACACAAATTTCTAAAAGTCTGCCTGTGGTAGGCAGACTTTAGCTCCTTGCGCCAGGAGCTTTTTTCGTGTACAAGAAGCACAGAGAGTTCTCTAAAAACTAAAGAAGAAAGGATAATCATAATGTCAGTTGATATTCGGGAAGTCATCAAAGCGGCTTCTTTTGTAAGTACACTTACGTGGGAAGCCCGATTTATCGAAACGAGAGAGGAATTGAAAGAGGTTGTACAGCGTATCCGTTCTGCAGGGTTAACTATAGTACTCACTATGGGGACATGGGATATGCTCCACATTGGCCACGATCGCTATATGCGAGAGGCGCGTATGCGTGGAGACATCCTCATTGTTGGCGCTGATGATGACAAAAAAGCACAAGTACGAAAGGGCGAAAATCGTCCCGTTGTGCCACAAGATGAACGGCTCGAAATGCTTTGTCATCAGCGGTATGTCGATCTTGTTATACTTAAATCGATAGATGATGCACAATGGTTGCTTATCAAAACAGTGCGGCCTGACATACTCATCGCTGTTGAGGGAACCTATACTCCAGAGCAGATTTCTGAAATCGCTGCATTTTGTGGGGAAGTGGTAGTATTACCTCGACAAGCAGAGACTTCCACGAGTGCAAAAATTCGTCGACTTGTGTGCGATGGAGCAGATATCTTTATGCGTCTCTTGATGCCTGGGGTAGAAGCACTCATACGTAAAACGTATGAACGCGTCAAAAATGGAGAGGGGGTGTAGTATGGAATTTTCAAACCCTGTCTTACTCGCATATGTTCCTGTGCTGCATGAAGGGTATCTTCGTTGGTTTCGATCTCACACAGAAGCATGCTTTCTATTTCTGGTTCCACCATCATTATTAGGTACTGAACGGTGGATTGCTAAGGAGATTCGTGCGCTATCTATAAGTGATGTACTTCGTTCCCTTCAAGGTTTCCGAGATATTCCTGAAACACTTGTGTTAACTACACTTGATTTGCCAATTTTACGCGAGAAAAATCCTACCATTGTTATTCCAAATGATAGCGATATGCGTAGGTTTGCATCTGAACACTTAAATGGTGTAACTATTCAGTGGGAGGATGTTTTCCTCCGTTGGGATCGGCGACGGGTCGAAGGGGAGTCTGCTATCAATGTGGATTCTGTTGTTTCTGAGGATTGCGTTCGTGTATTTATGGAGCGCGCCTATGGCGAAGCATCACGAAGTCCAGATTTTTGGATTCACGTTGGTGCTGTTGCTGTCCGGGATAATACAGTACTCCTTTCTGCATACAATACTCATTTACCAAGTGAGCATACGGTGTATGTAGCGGGTGATCCTCGGGCGTTCTACACGCGCGGGATACGCACAGACCTTTCTTGTGCTGACCATGCTGAACGAGTACTTATTGGGCGAGCCGCACGGGATGGATTGTCTTTGAATGGGGCAGACCTGTATATCACTACATTTCCTTGTCCCTCATGCGCCTACCAAATTGTTGACGCTGGTTTCCGTTCCGTATGCTTTAGTGAAGGGTACTCGCTTCTTGATGCGGAATTGATCCTTAAACAAGCGGGTGTTTGTATTGTCCGTATTGTTTCAGAAAAAAATAATCCCTCTTCCACCTAGGTGGAAGAGGGATTTCTTTATGTAGGGAGACGTGGTACATACCCAATTTTAACTCGGAGGGCTTCTCCTTGTTCTCGACATGCACCTCCAGCAATTACGTGGGCATGGAAATGTGCGACGCTAGCACCTGTGTAATTGGTAGTGCCAGATCGCATAATGATACTACATCCAGGGAACTTCCGTTTTTCTTCGAGTTCTTTCATAACCAAGAATATCTCCTGTTGCTCGTAGGCAGATAAATCAGAAAACTTTTGAATATGTCGCTTCGGAATGATGAGCCAATGCTCTTTTGCTCCACTGTATGGTGCCATATTACGTGTTACCATACAGGAATATCTCAGCGTAACCGGATGTGCGTGGTAGTGCTCGATGTTTTCTGGACAGAATGGACATACACCATCTTTCTCTATCCGTTTCATTAAGAGGCGTTGTTCCTCAGTGCGTGCGTGTGAGAGATTTATAGCGGGTGTTGTCTCTATCATATTGCAGCCTCCATTCCTTCGATTTTTTCGTGTGGGTGGTAGTCAGTGAGCACAAAGTTGTCATGTCTGTAAGCAAATATGCTCAGTGTTGGATTTACCATGGAGACTGTCGGAAGCTGACGTGCTTCACGTGTAATCATTTCCTCTACTGCTCCACGGTGGTTGATGTAGATGTGTGCGTCAGAGAAAGAGTGGACATACTCGTGTGGTTCGTATCCTGTCACATATGCAAGCGCAAGTGTGAGCGCTGCATACTGTGCCATGTTGCTGGGGACTCCGAGCACAAAGTCAGCTGAACGCTGAAACATATGGAGACTCAGTTTCCCGTTGATGATACGTACGTGTATCCATCCATGACAAGGTGCGACGACAACTTTTTGTTGGTTTCCACCTGTCCGTGGAATGTAGTATGGAATCCATGGACTTATGAAGTGGGTGCGCAGATGTGGCATCTCTTTAATCTCTTGTACTAGTGAAGCAAATTGGTTGAAGGGAGTTCCGTCGGGTTTTGGGAAATCATGAAAAGCTGCCCCATATGATCCAGGACCCAGATCTCCCTCGACTAATCCTCTCTTAGCACATTTTTTTGGGGTTGCCCAAAACTTCCACCAATAGCATTTGAACTTTTTAAGTTCATCTAAAGTTCTTGCGCCATTGATAAAAGCAAAGAGTTCCCCAATGGCAGATTGCCACGTTGCTGTTTTCCCGTCTGAGCGATGAAGTGATCTCTCGGTAATGAGGGGAAAACCGTTGTTGAGGCGAAATCTCATAGGGGGTGGGGCCATAAGAGTTAGGGCGCCCACTTCTTGTTGGGTGTGAGCTACTTCTCCCTTTTCAAGGATCGTTTTAAGGGTGTCTCTGTACTGTGTGTCGGGTGTTCGTTGGTCATATGGAATGTATTGCATCGAGTCCCTCCTCCTTAAGAATAGTCTAGCGCTATCTTAGCGGGCTTAAGTGCTAGGGTCAAGGATGCTATAGTTCTTGCTATGGTACGTGTAAATATACAAAAAGTACGTTCACATGCGGTACTCCCGAGTTATGCTCATCCTAGCGATGCGGGGATGGACATGTATGCGGCTGAAGATACGCTTGTAAAGAGGGGGGAGCGAGCCTCTGTGCACACAGGAGTAGCACTGGAGCTCCCTGAGGGTTATGTTGCTCTCGTGTGGGACAAGAGTGGTATTGCCTTTAAATATGGAATAACAACTATTGGCGGGGTAATGGATGCGGGATATCGTGGTGAGTATATGATTGGTGTTATTAATCTCGGTGAAGCAGATTACACTTTTAAACGTGGTGATAAGGTGGCACAGATACTTATCCAACCCATAGAGCGGGCAGAGTGTACTGAAGTAGTGGAGCTCTCAAGTACTTTACGTGGTACGGCTGGCTTTGGGAGTACGGGACAGTAAAGGGCTTTTTTGTTGGGGTACTTCTGCTAGAATGGCTTTGTGAAGCAAGAGGAGGTACGTAGAGCCATAGAAGAGTCATTACAGAGGAGATCCGCTCCTGCTCTTTCTTTTACTGTTGAGCGTTCCCCTCTTGGTCAGGGGGAGTATGCTACCAACGTTGCCTTACTTGCTGCTGGGGCACTCTCTGTGGCTCCTTATGCTCTTGCTCAAGAGCTTGCTACTGAGCTCTCTCAATCACTCTCTGAGATTGCTTTGCATGTAGAGGCGGCTGGGCCTGGTTTCATTAACATTTCACTTAAGCCTGAAGTGTTACAAGTAGCGGTGAGTGATGCTGCCAGTAATGAGGGGTATGGCGCATCAACTCTGTTACAAGGAGAGCAGGTAATTATTGAGTACACAGATCCTAATCCATTTAAACTTTTTCATATCGGTCACCTCATGAGTAACACTATTGGTGAGTCCCTCTCACGACTCGTGGAATTTGGTGGCGCAGAAGTTAAACGAGCTAACTATCAAGGTGATGTAGGTCTCCACGTTGCAAAAGCTGTATGGGCACTGCAAAAAAATAATTGGAATGCAAACTCTATAGAGATACTTGGTAAGGCGTATGTGGAGGGCTCCTCATCATACGAAGCGAGTGAAGAGGTGAAGGCTGAAGTGCTTGTGTTGAATAAAAAGATTTATGATCGTAGTGATGAAGGTATAAATAAGATTTATGATGAGGGAAGAAAAATATCGTTAGAATATTTTGAAACATTATACAAAAGACTGGGTACCCATTTTGATTTTTATTTTTTCGAAAGTGAGACGGGTGTGCGTGGCGCAGAGTTGGTCCGTGAGAATATGAGGACGGTGTTTGAGGAGAGTGATGGTGCCGTTGTGTATCGTGGTGAGCAGGATGGCTTGCATACCCGCGTTTTTTTAAATAGTGAGGGACTCCCTACCTATGAGGCAAAGGAGCTTGGTCTCGCAAAAGTAAAATCAGAGAAGTATCCCTACACACGTTCCATTGTGGTGACGGGGAATGAGATCTCAGAATATTTTAAAGTGATTATGGCGGCACTCCATCACATCTATCCTGACCTCGCAGAGAAAACACAACACATGCCACATGGGATGTTGCGTCTCCCGTCAGGTAAAATGTCCTCCCGAACGGGAGACGTCATTAGTGCAGAGTCTTTATTAGATGACGTTATGGTAAAAATTCGTGAGCGTGCACGTTCCGCCGAGCATACCAGCGGCACCTTTGAGCACTCTATCGACGCGGTTACTGTTGCTGCGCTTAAATACTCAATTCTTAAACAGGGGATAGGACGTGACATTATTTTTAATCTTGAGAAGTCCATCTCATTTACTGGTGACTCTGGTCCCTCCCTCCAGTACACGCATGCACGTTGTGCTAGTGTGCTGTCACAAACCCGCCTTGATTCGGCGAGGCAGGAAGGGGCTGGGGGTATGGATAATCCAGAGGAGCCTGGTGAGCTTGAGCGACTCATCTTTCATTTCCCTGAGGAAGTTGAGCGTGCCATCCGTGAGTATGCTCCCCAACGTATTGTGGCGTACCTAAATGAGTTGGCGCAGACTTTTAATACATATTATGCGAGCAATCGTATTATTGGCTCGGATGCTGAGGCCTATCGACTCATGCTTACTACCGCTACGCGTACAGTGCTTAAAAATGGACTCTATCTTCTCGGCATGAGTGCTCCTGATACAATGTAAGGATATCGATATGGAAGAAAAAATACTTAAGTTCTGGAAGGAACACAACATTTTTGAGAAAAGTGAGGGAAAGGGGAGTGCTCCCTTCACCTTTTATGATGGTCCACCTTTTGCCTCTGGTCTCCCGCATTATGGACACTTGCTCGCGAGTGCTATTAAAGATGCCATTCCGCGCTATCAGGTTATGCGGGGTAAAAAGACCCACCGTCGTTTTGGGTGGGACTGCCATGGTCTCCCTGTAGAGAATATTGTGGAGAAGGAGCTCGACCTTAAAGTTAAAAAAGATATTGAGGACTACGGTATAGAAAAGTTTAATAAGGCTGCTGCCGAAACAGTTACACGCTTTACTGATGATTGGAAGGAGATCATCCCACGTTTTGGGCGTTTTGTAGATATGGAGAACGACTATCGCACAATGGATACCAGTTATACCGAGAGTGTGTGGTGGGTATTTAAGGAACTCTATGACAAAGGACTCATCTATGAGGGCTACAAGAGCATGCACTTGTGTCCACGCTGTGAGACGACACTCGCTAACTTTGAGGTGAATCAAGGGTATAAAGATGTTACTGACATTTCGGTGACAGTAAAGTTTGAGTTAGTTAATACACCAAAAACATTTTTACTCGCATGGACAACAACACCGTGGACTCTCCCGGGGAACGTAGCGCTCGCTGTGGGTGCAGATATTGAATATGTTGTGATAGAAGAAGTGTCGGGTAATGTTGAAATTAATGGACCTGAAAATCATGGTCAATATGAAGTGCCTGAAATAAGTGCAGATAAATATATTCTTGCGAGAGATATTTTTGAAAAGGAGATGGACCCTTTGGGGGTAGGTGTTTTAAATGGTAAAAGATATAGAAAAATAAAAACAGTAACGGGGAGTGATTTAGTTGGAAAAAAGTATAAACCAGTTTTTGATTACTATGTGCAAGATACGACGCTCAAAAATGCTGAGCATGGGTGGCAAGTCTATGCAGCTGAGTTTGTAACCACTGAGGACGGTACTGGCATTGTGCACGTTGCTCCTGCCTTTGGTGAGGATGACTACGCGCTCTCACAAAAAGAAAACTTACCCTTTGTACAGCATGTTTCTCCCGACGGGAGGATGAAGATTGAAGTCAATGATTTTGCGGGCGAATTAGTAAAACCAAAAGATGATCACCAGCGCACCGACATTGCAGTACTCAAGTATCTTGCGGCAAAAAATGTTTTGTTTGCTAAGGAAAAAATAGTGCACTCCTACCCGCATTGTTGGCGCTGTGATACTCCGCTCCTTAATTACGCGGCCAGCTCGTGGTTTGTAAAAGTAACAGATATTAAAGATGATTTAGTCCGTGCCAATAGTGAGGTGACATGGGTCCCGAGCCACATTAAAGAGGGGCGTTTTGGTAAGTGGTTGGAAGGCGCGCGTGATTGGGCCATCTCTCGTTCACGCTTTTGGGGTGCGCCTATTCCCGTGTGGAAGTGTGAGGAGTGTGGAGAGCTTAAGGTTGTTGGCACAATTAACGATCTCGCTCAATTTTGTCCTTCTCCTAATACTTATTTTGCGATGCGTCACGGGCAGTCTGAGAGCAATGTGGAGTCTTACATCAGCACGCTTCCTGATTCCCCAGATCACATTACCGATGAGGGGAGGGTAGAGGTAGAGCGGGCGACGCAGGAGCTCAAGGGTAAAGGGATAGATCTCATTGTTAGTTCTCCATTTGTGCGTACGCGGGAGACAACAGAGATTGTTCAACGTGTGTTAGGACTCCCCGCTGATGCGGTGATGTTTGACGCGCGTCTTGGTGAGTTAAATGCTAAGGACGGGCAAGGTAAAAGTTGGGATGAACATCTTGCTCGGTACGGCTCACATATTAATCGCTTTTTACTACATCTTGGGGATGAGGAAAATTATGCTGATGTAGAAGCTCGTGTAGCTGAGTTACTCTATAGTCTCGACGCTCAATACCGAGGGAAGACTATTTTACTCGTGAGTCATGGACTCCCTCTCTTCCTCTTACAAGCAACAACACAACACTTAAGTCATCAAGATATAGCACAGATACCCAACATTGGAGGTATCTTCAAAAATGCAGAAGTAAGAGCACTTTCCTTTAGTCCACTCCCTCATAATGAGCGGTATCAACTTGATGTACATCGTCCACATATTGATTCGGTAACTACTCGGTGCTCCTGTGGTGGAGTGATGAACCGTGTTCCTGATGTGTTTGATTGTTGGTTTGAGTCTGGAGCAATGCCTTATGGGCAAGCACACTATCTTGGTACACCTCAGGAAACGTTTGACCCGGTGCATGATATTGGTTTCCCTGCAGACTTTATTGCTGAGGGGCTAGATCAAACGCGTGGATGGTTCTATTCGCTCATGGTACTCGGAGTCGCGCTCTTCAAAAAATCTCCCTACAAGACAGTCGTGGTCAATGGGCTCATCCTTGCTGAGGATGGGCAGAAGATGAGTAAAAAATTGAAGAACTATCCCGACCCGCTTGATATCATTAATCGGTATGGTGCTGATACCTTGCGATACTACCTCCTTTCATCACCAGTGGTACGCGCGGAGGATCTTAATTTTTCTGAACGTGGTGTTGCCGATATTTATCGCAAAAATGTTGTGCGTCTGCAAAACGTACTCTCGTTTTATAAAACATTTGCTAGTGATGTTACTCCTACACAGGGTGAGAGTGCTCACGTTCTAGATATATGGATACGCGCACGACTCGCAACACTCTTTGCACAAATGACAGATGGATTTGAGTCCTATGAGTTAGATCGCGCAGTTAAACCTATTACTGAATTTATTGACGATCTCTCTACGTGGTACTTGCGACGCTCTCGTGAACGCATCAAGGGTGGTGGAGATGATGCTTGTGTTGCCGTATACACACTTAGTTCTACGCTTAAAACATTTGCAGTACTCATTGCGCCTGTTATGCCATTTATCGCTGAAGAAATTTTTCAAGAGTTAAAAAATGAAGGAGATGTCGAGAGTGTGCATTTGTCATTATGGCCATCTCTCGGTACACCAGATGCTAATGTATTGAGTACTATGTCTGAGGTGCGCGCAGTTGTTTCTTCAGCACTAGAGTTACGTGCACAAGCTGGTATTAAGGTACGACAACCACTCGCGTCTCTTGTAAGTGAGCGAGCTTTTACTCCTGAATATTCTTCACTGATCACTGATGAAGTGAATGTGAAGGTGTTGTTGCGCGGACCAGCTTTAGAACTCGATACCAATTTAAATCCTGAACTTATTGCCGAAGGTCAGATTCGTGAAGTGGTTCGAGCCCTCCAAGACGCACGTAAGGAGGCACTCTGCAGTCCTAAAGCGCAAGTTGCCGCAACGCTCCGCACTCCCGATTCCTCTCTTCGTGAACTGATTGAACGCTCGTCCTCTAGTATTAAACGTGATGCGCTTGTTCACACCTTGCTTGTGCAAGATGGCGAAGGTCCGGATCTCTCAGTGCATATTACTCCTTAACGTGTCGTATCACATACACACTACGGACGCATTTATTGTAAGTACCACACTGCGTGGGGAGAGGAATAGCTCGCTTCTCCTTCTTACTGAAGAATTGGGGACACTCTATGCTCATGCTCAGGGGGTAAGAGTTCTTCAGTCAAAATTAAGGCCGCATATTATTGAGCATGCGCTTACTCGTATCTCGCTTGTTCGCGGCAAGGCAGAGTGGCGTGTTGTTGGTGCTGAGAGTATTGCTCGCTTAGACCGTTTGCCTTCGGTGCCACGAGCATCACTATTACGCTTACTTTCCTTAGCAGCACACACCACTGTTCCTGATGATCCACATACTAATCATTTTTTATTGATACGTGAGGCATACACAGTTCTATCTGAAGCGCCGATAGCTATGGTGCCTGTGATCGAACTCCTTACGGTGCTTAAAATTGTTGCGGATGCGGGGTTCCTCCCGGAGGACCCACACTTAAGTCCCTACCTCTCTCTCCCCCTCTCCTTATCAAATGCTCAAACCTTTGAGCCACTCCTTACACATGGACTTTCTGTTGCAAATAATGCGCTTAAGCAGATTAGGTAGTGTGCTATACTTTTACATACATATGCGCAATTATTATGCCGAGTGACGAACATCTTGAAGCACTTAAAAAAAGATTATACGAGCGCGGTTCGCGCCGCTCTTTCACGATTCGTCGGAGTAAATTAAATAATCCATACACAGGTGAGCGCCGTGCATGGAAGGAGGCACTCACCCTTTCCCCGAAGCATTCTTTTGTTGGAGTAGGGCTTATTATTTCACTCCTCTTTTTTATTACAGCGATTGGGTACGCGGGGTATACTTTGTTTTATGCACCTAACTTTGTTTCAACAAGCGATGTCACTCTCTCTATTGATGGCCCAGCGGAAATTTCTGGAGGAGACGTCGCGACGTTTAACATTGCCGTAGCTAACAATAATACAAGCGCGCTCTCAGGCGTTACCCTTATTATTGAATATCCACCAGGATCTAAAGATGCGACTAATGGTGTGCAAGAGGTCAGTCGTGAGCGTATAGATATTGGGAGTATTAACTCGGGAGAAGCTCTTAATAAAAGTGTTCGGGCGCTTCTTTTTGGTTCTGAGTTAGCCAGTAGCTCTATTCATGCGTCTCTGGAGTACCATCTCCCAAGCTCAAACGCAGTGTATGTAAAGGAGGAGAGTTTCCCTCTTACTTTTGCCGCTCCACCGATTGATATTGTATTTAAGTTACCTCCTGAGATAACTTCCAATCAGGATATGTCCTTTACTATTCACGTAACATCTCGCGCGCAGAAAAAATTATACAATGTGGGCTTGGTGCTCCAGTATCCTCCAGGTTTTCAATATCTTGGAGCAGATCCACTCCCATCTTCTGCGACAACATTTTGGAAAATTGGTGATCTTTCCCCTGGGGATGAGCGCACCATTACTATCAACGGTGTCTTAGAGGGGCAGCATGAAGATATAAAGGGATTTCATGTTACGGTGGGTGAAATCGACCCTCGTAGCTCAAGTCGTATTATAACCGTTTATCACGCGCTCTTTGAGAAGGTAAATATAGCTCGTCCCGCACTTGCTCTTATGAGTGCAATCTCTGGTGAGTCATCAGAAACGGTGACAGCTACTCCTCTTAAAGATGTTGCCGCAACAATCTCATGGGAGAACACACTCCCCATACCCATTACTAATGCTCGGGTTGTGGTCACTTTTGCTGGCGCGCCTGTCGATCCAAGCTCTGTGCATGCTACTAACGGGTACTATAATTCGCGTGATAATACTATTACTTGGGATGCCACTCAAGAAAAGAGATTAGCATCAGTTGGCCCAAGTTCACGGGGAACGGTAGTCTTTAACTTTAAGCTACTACAAAGTAGTGAAGAAAATCCGGTTGTTAAACTGACTGCTGTGATGAGTGGTACGCGAGTTTCGGAAGGGTTCGCAAATGAACCGGTATATTCAGAAATTTCACGTATGGTTCGCTTTGTAACGATGGTCGGCCTCTCTACGGATGCATACTATAGTGTTGGCCCGTTACAAAATAGTGGACCGTTACCTCCGTTAGTTGACCAAAAGACGACCTACACTATTACGTGGGCATTAAGCAATTCATTAAATAAAATCACTGATGCTACCGTCGAGGCAACACTCCCTATTTACGTCTCATGGGAAGAGGAGGCACATCCTGATGTGGAAACAATTCGGTACAATCCTACAACGCGGACTGTGCTGTGGAGTGTGGGAGCCCTCGAGTCTGGGACAGGGATTGCTCCCGATGGTATCCCTCGCTCAGTGTCGTTTAAAGTTTCTGTCACACCAAGCATTAGTCAGATTGGCCAAGCTCTTTCCTTAACCAACATGTCTCACTTTAAAGGAATTGACTCGTTTACTAGCCAAGCAGTTTCATTAGATCGTCCTGCTGTTAGTACAAAAATTAGTAAGGACCCACAATATCGTTCTGGTTTAGAGTCGGTGCGTGGGGGAGAGACCTCTCCTTGACTTCACGCACGTGAGAGTGCATACAAGTAGTATGGAAACATTAATTTCTTTAGCAAAACGACGAGGGTTCATCTTCCAAGGTTCTGAAATCTACGGGGGTCTTGCTGGTACCTGGGATTACGGACACCTAGGCCTCGCACTCAAAGAGAATATTAAACGTTCTTGGTGGCGCACCTTTGTTCTTAATCGTGAGGATATGTTTGGTTTAGATGCCGCTATATTAATGAGTGCAGAAGTATGGAAAGCCTCTGGTCATGCTGAGGGTTTTGCTGATCCACTTGTCTCTTGCACTTCATGTAAGCGCCGTTTTCGTGTAGATCAAATTGAGGGAACGGTGTGTTCTGAGTGTGGGGGAGCGCTTACTGATGCTCGTCAATTTAATATGATGTTTGAAACGCAGGTGGGTGCGGCGGAGGATAGCTCCGCGCTTGCCTATTTGCGACCTGAGACAGCGCAGGGAATTTTTGTAAACTTTAAAAATGTTTTGGATGCATATCATCCCAAACTTCCTTTTGGTATTGCTCAAATTGGTAAGTCTTTTAGGAACGAGATAACTCCGCGCGACTTCCTCTTCCGTGTTCGTGAGTTTGAACAAATGGAAATTGAGTACTTTGTACATCCAACTCTCTGGGAGGAACAGTTTGAAAAATTACGTGTAGAGACTATTGCATGGACTCGTTCCATCGGTCTACCAAAAGAGAGTTTGCATGAGATTGAGGTTCCTGATGGGGAACGTGCACATTACTCCGCACGCACCATTGATGTTGAGTTTGATTATCCCTTTGGACAAAAAGAACTCTTTGGACTTGCTTACCGTGGTGACTACGACCTCTCTCGTCACAAAGAGAAGAGCGGGGCAGAGCTCTCTTATTTAGATGAAGCAACTGGCGAACGCTTTGTTCCGCATGTTATCGAACCTTCCTTTGGTGTTGATCGTTTAGTGCTTGCTGTGTTAGTGAGCGCCTATCGTGAGGATGAACTGGGGGGAGAGAAGCGTGCGTACCTTGCGCTTGCTCCACATATTGCTCCAGTCACTGCAGCCATCTTCCCACTCCTTAAAAATAAGCCGGCATTGGTAGAGAAGGCTCGACAGGTGTACCACAATCTTAAAAAGAGCATCCCTTCAATTGTGTTTGATGACAATGGCAACATTGGTAAGCGCTATCGTCGCCAAGATGAAATTGGAACGCCGTGGTGCATTACTGTTGACTTTGACACCTTAGAAGATGATACAGTAACACTCCGTGTACGCGATACTGGTGAACAGGAGCGAGTCAACATAGGAGAACTTGTTACTCGTGTTTCCCATTCTTTGTCTCAGGGGTAAAAATGTGATATAACAGTCTTCTATGCAGTACGCAAAACACGTGCTTCCTAATGGCTTGCGTCTCCTCACTATTACTGACCCAGGACTTCCTACGGTGACGGTGATGGCGTTAGTTGAAGCAGGCTCTAAATATGAACACAAGGAGGTCAATGGAATCTCTCACTTTTTGGAGCATATGTGTTTTAAGGGTACCAGTAAGCGACCTGGCCCACGCCTTATTGCTGAGGAGCTTGATAGTCTCGGTGCACAATACAACGCATTTACCAGCCAAGAGTTTACTGGCTACTATGCAAAAGTTGCTCGTGGTAAAGAGGAGACAGCCCTTGAGATTGTAAGTGACCTGTACCAGAACCCATTATTTGATGATGGGGAAATTAATCGTGAGCGCGGTGTGATTATTGAGGAGATGAATATGTATGAAGATATCCCTAGTCGCCGTGTTCAAGATGATATTCTTGCTCTAATGTACGGTGATCAACCTGCTGGATGGACTATCCTTGGGGATCCCGCAGTAATCCAAAGAGTTACACGAGAAGATTTTATTATGTATAGAGGTAAACATTACCTTCCTCAGTCAACTATTATTGTTGTTGCAGGAGCAATTGATCCTATGCAGATGCGTACTCATGTTGAGGCGCTTACTCAGGCGCTTCCACAAGGAGAAAAAGAATCAAAACTTCCTGTAGCGGTAACACAGACAGCCCCGCGTGTGGCAGTACGTTTTAAGCGGTCAGACCAATCTCACATTGTGGTTGGGTGGCATGGGTATGGAGTACATAATGAGCGTAATTATGCAACGCGTGTAATTGCAACTATCCTTGGTGGCACAATGAGTTCACGTTTATGGCAAAAAGTTCGCGAGGAGCTTGGTGCCGCATATTACGTTCGCGCTGGTCACGACTCCTATTCTGACCATGGGGTCTTCCAAATGTCAGCTGGACTTGATACTGACCGTCTCCCACTTGTGCTCTCTGCAATGATTGGTGAGGTGAAGCGCTTAGTAAAAGACGGTATTACAGAAGAAGAGCTTGCTCGCGCAAAAGATTCAATCATTGGTACCTTTGCTATGGGTCTTGAGCGCTCCGATGACATGGCTGAGTATTATGGCCTCCACGAGGTGCTCACTGGTGAAGTGCTTACCCCCGAAGATTTTGTCTCACACATACGTGCGGTGACTAAAGAAGAGTGTGATCGAGTTGCGCGTGAAATTTTTGTAAACGAGCATACTAACTGTGCAATTATTGGTCCACATAAAGAAGTGAGGGAGTTTGTACCACTTCTTACGCTGTAGTACACTATAAGGGAATGGCGCGACTCTCATCTGATACGACATTTACCATTTCTGTCGGTACAATCGTCAAAATTGTACTGACTCTTACTGCGCTCATTGCACTTTTTTACCTCAGAGATCTTATTCTCATCATTATTTCTTCTGTAGTACTTGCTTCAGCGATTGAACCGCTGGTCTCTTGGATGGTAGATCGGGGGATTGCGCGAACATTGGCTGTAATCGTTATCTACCTTGTTGTCCTCCTTGTTGGAGTTGGGCTTCTCTACTTCCTTCTTCCGCCACTCATTAACGACTTCCAAGGTCTAACTGAAACACTCCCACAACGCCTACAGGCGCTGAGTACGTATGCCCAAAGCACAAATATCCCGTTCTCATCAGCAACCCTTGATTTAGCGGGGACTTTTACCTTCCAAGATTTAGCATCTTTATTTGAATCACAAACTGGAGTTACTACTGGTGCGATTAAAACTGCCAGCGCTCTCTTCGGGGGGCTCTTCAGCTTTATTCTTATCATGGTTATTTCCTTCTACCTTGCTGTGCAAGATGATGGGGTGGAGAATATACTCCGTGTGGCAACACCTGCGGCTCAAGAGCGTTACGTCCTTGATTTATGGAAACGTTCACGCAAAAAAATTGGCTTGTGGATGCAGGGGCAGGTGTTTCTCGGTATCTTTATGGCGGTGTTTGTATATCTTGGACTTTCACTCATTGGTATTAAATACGCACTTTTGCTTGCACTCCTTGCTGGAGTGTTTGAGATTATTCCCTATTTTGGTCCTATCCTATCTGCCACCCCTGCCGTGTTGCTAGGATTTATTCAGGATCCTGTTGTTGGTTTGATTGTTCTTGGCTTCTATATCATTATGCAGCAATTTGAGAATCATCTCCTCTACCCGTTGGTGGTAAAGAAGATGGTGGGTGTCCCGGCCCTGCTCGTAATTATCGCTATTATTGTTGGAGGCAAACTTGCTGGGTTCCTAGGTATTTTGATTGCGGTTCCTGTTGCTGCGGTGCTTATGGAACTTATCTCTGACTGGGAAAAAAAGAAGCACGTCTTTGCCGAAAAGTCGGCTCCATGAGTTCTCGAACCTATCTCACGACTACATTGCCATACGTAAATGCTGATCCGCACATTGGTTTTGCGTTGGAGTCAGTACAAGCCGATGTGAGTGCGCGCTATGCACGTATGCGCGGAGAAGAAGTGTTCTTTAATATCGGTACCGACGAGCACGGACAAAAGATCTGGCAGAAAGCCAAGGAGCTTGGAAGGGAACCACAAAACTACGTTGATGAGCAGGTGAAGCATTTTGAATCACTGAGGGAGGCGCTCAACCTCTCATATACCAATTTTATACGTACCACCGATACACACCACATCGTTGCAGCGCAGGAGTTTTGGAGGCGTTGTGATGCTACAGGAGATATTTACAAAAAGAGTTACGCTACCAAGTACTGTGTGGGTTGTGAACTGGAGAAAACGGACTCTGAACTTGAGTGGGGTAAATGTCCGCTCCACCCAACTCAAGAGTTGGAAGTGCGTGAGGAGGAGAACTACTTCTTCCGCTTTTCCAAATACGCAGACTTTTTACAGGAGCTCTATACCCACGAGGACTTTATACTCCCGCAGTCACGTCTGCACGAGATGCAGTGCTTTGTGGAGGGGGGATTGCAAGATTTTTCCATCTCGCGCTTGACCGAGAAAATGCCGTGGGGAGTGCCAGTGCCTGGTGACTCTGAACACACCATGTATGTGTGGTTTGACGCGCTGGTGAACTATGTGTCGGCTATCGGCTGGCCTGATGATCAAAAAAAGTTTGAAGATTGGTGGCCGGTTATACAGTTTGCGGGCAAAGATAATAATCGCCAGCAGAGTGCTATGTGGCAGGCAATGCTTAAGAGCGCGGGACTCGCTGCCTCTAAGCAAATTGTGATACATGGCTTTATTACCTCTGGTGGACACAAAATGAGTAAGAGTGCGGGCAATGTAGTGGATCCGCTTACGCTTGTGAGTGAGTACGGCACCGACGCGCTGCGCCACTATCTCCTCCGCGAGGTGAATCCTTTTGAGGACTCTGACTTTAGTGCCGAAAAATTTAAAGAAAGTTATAACGCTAACCTTGCTAATGGATTGGGTAACCTCGTCTCGCGCGTGATGAAGATGGCGGAAACAAATCTCTCTACCCCTATTACTTTGGGAGAGAGCACGGTGGCGAAGGGGTATGCACAGGCTCTTGCCGAGTATCGCTACAACGATGCACTCGACCTGGTGTGGCAAAAAATAGGGGAGGCGGATGCGCGCATTACCGAGACGGAACCCTTTAAACTGGTAAAGACTGACCCCGACGCAGGGAAAAAAATAATCACGGAACTCGTACACTCACTTGGCGAGATTGCCGAGCTCCTCACCCCACTCCTCCCCAGCACCGCTGATACCATCCGCTTGGCAATAGCCAGTAACCACCTCCCCGCACCTCTTTTTGCGCGGAAGGATTAAAACATGGAGCCAAAATATTTTGATATACACGCGCACCTTAATTTTAAGGACTATGACGCTGATAGGGAGGAGGTGATTGCCCGTACTCGTGAGGCGGGAGTGTTGGTAAACAATGTGGGTACGAGCCTCCAGACCAGTGAGGAGGTAGTGAAGCTCTCGCAAGAGAATGATTTTTGCTACGCCACGGTGGGGGTACATCCCACCGATTGGCAGGAGGGTTTTGATGAAGCGCAGTTCCGCACACTTGCCGCACACCCTAAGGTTATTGCACTAGGAGAGTGTGGCCTAGATTACTTTCGAATCACTAATGAGGGGGACAAGAGTAAACAGAGAGAATTGTTTGAAAAGCACATTACTCTTGCGGGGGTGGTAGGCAAGCCGCTCATGCTCCATATCCGCGACTCTAAGGAGGAGCCGGGTAAGGCATATGCGGATGTACTAGAGATTTTGAACGCTCACCCGAGCGTTAAGGCGCATGCACATTTTTTTACTGCTCCTTGGAGCATTGCAGAGCGATTTTTGGAGCGGGGCATCACACTCTCGTTTACTGGGGTCATTACCTTTACCCACGACTACGACGAGGTTATTAGGCAAGTACCGGTAGAGAGCCTTATGGCCGAGACCGATGCCCCCTTTGTGGCTCCAGTGCCGTACCGTGGCAAACGGGCGGAACCTCTCCATGTTCGTGAGGTGGTAGCCCGTATGGCCGAGCTTCGGGGGCTAAGCTCTGAGGGGCTCCGCCAAACCCTCTTAGACAATGCTTATCGGGTGTTTGCAATACCCGCCTGAGTTTGTTAGGATAGGCCCGATATGACAGAAGGCAAGGAAACAGATTTTTCATCTCCCCAACTCTATGAGGTGGGCTATCTCTTGCTCCCTAGTATTGCTGAAGATGCGCTCGGAGAAGAGGTTGTTACACTACGCCGGGTATTAGAAGAGGCGGGAGCTACTGTGG
>Ga0066639_10002113_pt1 | contig 17500 bp, 18 predicted proteins | sample CryGeyCG2114_010_2_FD_59504 | JGI IMG/M metagenome (GOLD analysis project Ga0066639, IMG submission 59504) | Groundwater microbial communities from aquifer - Crystal Geyser CG10_big_fil_rev_8/21/14_0.10 | ecosystem: Environmental > Aquatic > Deep subsurface > Groundwater | place: USA: Utah...
TTTGGCCACGCTATCTCCCCGCTTTCTTCTTCCCCAATACCACGGCAACAGAAGAAATTTCATTGAATTAACAACATCTTCAAGCACCAAGTTTGGCGCAAACCCCGTAAAAATTGTTTTTTTAAGATTCATTTTTATTACTAATTATTTCTTCATAAACAGAAGGCATAACTCTGCTTTCTATCAAAATAACTGTTTCTTTATCCTTAAATTTTTTAACAAAAGAAACAAGTTCATTTGCGTTATCAATAAACAAAACTTTTGTATTATATTTTTCCCCAACACCTTTTTCAAGCGGTTTTATAAAATCTTTATTTACGACAACCAAAATATCAGCCACATAGGCAATCTCCCCGCCTATTTTTTCATGTATTTCCCGGCTTTTTGATCCCAGCTCCGGTATTCCATTTGTAATTACAACCCTTTCCAATTCTGATGGAAATGTGGACAAAACATCCAACGCGGAGCAAAAACCGTGATAATTGGCGTTATAACTATCATCTATAATTGTACTTTTACCATACTTATAAATTTTTAAAGTTTTATCAGGGGCTTCCAATGTTTTGGATTGTTCAATAATTTCTTGCATGCTCATACCCAAGTAATTGGCAACCAAAATACAAGGGGCCAAATTCATTACATTGTGCGCCCCGACAAGAGCTGTTTTTATGTTAATGGTTTCACCTTTGATTAAATTAGAACAACTCAAACCATCTTTTGTACTTTGGACATCCTTAATTAAGCACGTCGGTTTCTGTTCCTCATCCAACCCAAAAGTCAACACCTCACTATCCAAATCATCGAGATACTCGCGGCAAAGAGGATTATCAGCATTTACAACCGATAGCCCATCTTTTGGAATTGAATGAAGCAGCTCGTATTTTGCCGATTGTGTTTGTTTGATATCTCCAAAAAGAGCCAAATGTTGATCTGATATTGCTGTTAATATGCCAATTTTTGGCTTTACCATGTCGCAAATCATTTTTATCTCCCCTATTCTGTAGGCGCCCATCTCTACGACAAAAATATCGACATCGCTAAAATTATTTTTAAGAATAAAAAAAGCAATTCCTGTTTCTGTATTAATATTTTTTGGTGTTTTTATTACCTTAAATTTTTTACTTAATATATGGCTCAAAAAAGTTTTGACAGATGTTTTTCCGTAACTTCCGGTAACTCCAATGACAATGAGGTCTTTATTTTTTGCTATTTTTTTGCCTGCTTTTTTAATGATATATTTTTTCGCAAGCCTAGTTGGCAATAAAAAAAGTATTGAAACAAAACTTAATATAAAAAACCGCAAAATCATTAATAAAAATGGCACTGACCAATCCTTCATTATTGCAAATAACCCAGCTTCTACAAAAAGAGAAACTGCTATCAATAACATTGCTTTTTTAGTAAAAACCGGATGAGGCAGTTTGTGCTTAAAAAAGAAATAGCCATTTTTTATTAATTCAAAACTAAATAAAGCAATTAAAAAATATTTTATGGTTAAAATATTGTTTATTGGCCAAAAAAATACCACAATTACAATCAAAGATCTCCATAATAGAGAATATTTACGCCAAAAATCTTTACCGCGCTGTGTAGACATAAAATCACGCATTCTGTCCAATCTATAATCCTTCCACTGCCACACATAACAAAAATCACTATAGTCAACTATAGCGCTCGCAAACCACAAAACACCAATTAAAACGTTGATATTACTAATCATTTGATAAAAATTCTTTAATAAACAGGCTCATTTCTTCTTTATTAAATTTATATAAACCATGCCTTCCTTTTTTGAATATATGCATTTTAGAATTAGGAATCAATTTAAATATCTTTTTTCCATATCGCAACGGAACATAGCTATCTTTCTCCCCCCACAAAACAAGGGTAGGAATCTTAATTTTTGGCAGAAGATCGCTCAAATCTTCGCGAATTATTTTTTTAAATATTTCACGCTTAATTCCATTTGCTTCATTATAATCTCTCGCATCCAGCGCTTTATACAAAAGTTTTCTTGCAAAATTATTGAATTTTTTAGCTATTGGCAATTTAAAAAAAAGTTTTCCTAATTTTGTTAAGATGCCAAATGCAATCCTTTTCATTATTTTTTTAGGCCTTATCGCCGCGGCACCGCTAAGTATTAACTTGTCTACAATATCCGGGTTTTTGGCGGCCAAGTTAGCCGCAATCTGCCCGCCAAAAGAATGCCCTAGCAAGACCTTGCCTTCATGGCTAATCTTTTGAATTTCTTTTTTGACAAATTCCGTATATTCATCTTTTCCCCAAGCAGAATTTGGGCACGGCTGCTTGCCAAAACAAGGCAGATCAATTACATGTATACTGCCATAATCTTTTTGATTATACTCCACAAAATCTTGCCATGTTTCATGACTACCGCCCCACCCCGGCAATATAATTAAGCATTTATCATTTAACATATTAAATATAATCCTTTTATGCCTTTATCTTGCCCTTGCCAAAATATTTTTTCAAAGCTTTTGGTATTTTTATTGTTCCATCCTTTTGTTGATGGTTTTCAACTAATGCCAATGGAAAACGACTTGTCACTATAGCTGTTCCGTTCAAAGTGTGTACTAAATCAGTACCACCATCATCCTTTTTGTATTTTATATTTAATCTGCGGGCTTGATAATCAGTACAATTGCTTGCGCTGGTAATTTCGCCATAGCCGCCTTTGTTTTTTTCGTCCGCCAACATTGTCATCCATGCTTCAATATCGTATTTTCTGTATGCGGGACCGCCCAAATCGCCAGAGGGTATATCAATAACTCTATAATGCAGTTCCAATCCCCCGCAAATCTCTTTTTCAATTTCTACAAGTTCTTGATGAAGAGCTTCACTATCTTCGGGCTTACAAAACACAAACATCTCTAATTTGGTAAATTGATGTACTCTGTACATTCCTTTGTTTGCTTTTCCATACGCGCCGGCTTCCGTTCTAAAACAATGTGAAAGGGCTGCATATTTTTTGGGACCTTTTGATAAATCCAATACTTCGTTTGCATGAAAGCCAAGCATGGTTATTTCTGCGGTACCAATAAGACTCAAATCAGTATCCTTTATCTCATAAATTTGCGATTCTTCGCCTCTTGGGTTGAACCCTGACCCATCCAAAATTTCATTTTTAACCAAATCCGGCGTCTCCACAAATATATACCCATGATTTTCCAAAACATCCAATCCATAATTAATCAAAGCTTGATTTAATTTAACCGCATCATTTTTGTAAAAATAGAATTTCTGTCCGGCAACTTTTGTTCCACGTTCAAAATCAACCATATCCAAATCCCCCATTAACTCATCATGCATTTTTGGTTCAAATGAAAATTTTGGAGGGTTTTTGTATTGATAAACCAATTCAAATTTTTCTTCACCGCCAATTGGAGATTTTGGGTGAGTTAAATTTGGGACGCTATAGAGTAAATTTTTATACTCTGACAATACATCCTTTTGTTGTAGTTCTAACTCTTTTATTCTACTTCCCACTTCGCGCATTTTAACAATTTCCTCATCAGACGGCTTTTCTTTTGATTTGATATTTCTCTCAGCCCGCAATACTTCAATCTCTTTCAATGCCTCTTTTCTCAATTCATCTAGTTCCAATAGTCTATCAATATCAACATCCATTTTGCGATCTTTGCAATTCTTTTTAATTAATTCTTTGTTTTCTTTGATAAATTTTATATCAATCATACTATATTATGACACGGATATGCGGATTTATGCGGATGACGCTAATCACGCGGATTGTTTAATTATTGGACCGGTATTAAGCTAATGTTAATAATTTTTTGATAGAGGATAAAAATAAGGCCTATTACAAAGCATACTCTTTAATCACTTCTTTTAATTCCGGTAATAATTTTGTATATAATTTTTTATTTTCACCAACCAAATCCTTGTTTAGTAATTCATCCAGTTCAAAAAATTCCATCTCCAATACTTCCGCATCGCTGTATACGCCATCCCCGCCAACTATTTTGCATACATAAGGAACCAAATAGACTTGGTAATTATAATCTTTTTGATATTCAACATGAATATATTGCAGCATTTTTATAATCTCTATATCATATCCCGCCTCCTCCTTGGTTTCTCTAATTAGATTTTCTTGCATATTTTCACCAATCTCCATTCCACCACCTGGAAACTCCCATTTTTTGTGGTATTCCGGTCTATGAGGATCATTTCTAAGATTGGACAATATTTTGCCATCTTTGATTACCAATGAAATTGGAACCACAATATCTCTAGCTCTATATTGGTTTTGTAAATAATGTTTAATCTTATTTAAAGCTTTTCCCCTATGGCTAACAGAATTTTTTTCTTGTAAACTCATTTCGGCGTACACTTTTTTCATATCATCCACAAAAAAAATAGGGTTAAATCCATAATTATTTGTCCCTCCAACAAATACTTCCTTTAAGATTGTGCCCCTTGTCTCACCCTCTGTTACAAATACTGTTTTTTTATCCGGGTCATAAAGAGCCAGCCCCACAATAAAGGATGCTTTTCTATTTTCAATATTATTCATTTTATCCAATACTGTTTTTGTCCTATTTTCATCTATATCGGCAATCCTTGCGCTTTTGACGCCCGGCCAGCCATCTAAGGCATCTACAAAAAGACCACCATCGTCCGCGAGAGACATTATACCTGTTTTTTCCCCATAATATTTTGCCTTAAGTATGGCATTTCCTTCAACTGTTAACTCTGTTTCTTCCGGTTCGGGAATATTTTCTTTCAAATCCTGCAAACCAATCAATTCAAAAGGAAGGGTATCTAAAAATTGCTTGATTTCTTCAAGTTTCCCCTCGTTTGAGGTTGCAATCAAAAGTTTTCTTTTTTCTATCATATCATTTTGTTAAGATACTCCTTTATTTTGCTTGTCTTAAAACTATTGCTTCGATACGCCTTGGCGCGAACAACCTTGGTTTTGAGAGAGTGTTCTTTTAGAATTGTTTTTAATTTATCAACAAAATTAACTTGATCATATCCTAAAACTATTACATCCGGCTTTTCTTTTTTGATTGCTTTATAAACATCCCTTTTGTCTCCCAAAATAGCTTTATCAATAAAATCAATATGTTCCAAAAAAAACTTGCGCTGATTCTCATCATGAAAAGATTTTATTTTTTTTATCTTCTCTACGTTTGTATCTCTTGCTACCACCGCGCAAAGAAAGTTCCCATGTTTTTTGGCTTCTTCAAACAAACCAAAATGTCCGGCATGCAATATATCAAATGTGCCAAAAATCATTACTTTCTTATGTTTGCGCGCCATATTATTATTTTAATTTTCCGGTTTTACAAGTGGAAACAATACACACTCCCGAATGGGCCTGTTCTCAAAGAAAGAAAATACCCTCTCTGATAAGCCAAATCCCGTTGTCGGAGGCATACCATGCTCCAAAGCCTCAACAAAATCCTTGTCATGCATTTGTGCCTCGCTATCTCCTGCTTCACGCATCTTTGCCTGCTCTGCAAATCTTTCTGCCTGATCAATAGGATCGTTCAATTCTGAATAACCATTGCCTAATTCACTTCCGGCGATAATAATTTGGTACCTCTCTGCAAGATTAGGATTATCTTCTTTTCTTTTGGCTAATGGAGATACCTCCACCGGCAAATTAACCAAAAACACCGGGCCGGCAATTTCTTTTCTGCAGTATTTCCACAAAGAATCAATCAAACGACCCCTTCCTTCGTGCTTTTCATATTTAATTTTAAGTTTATCTAATTTTGCTTTTATTTCTTCTGCATCAGCTTTTAAAATATCAATTCCTGTTTTTTCTTTTATTGTTTTAGCATAATCTATCTTTTCCCATTTCTTGTCCATTTTTATACCCTTAAACTCCCCAATATCAAATTTCAAAGTACCAAAGGTATCTTTCAAAACTTTTTTATACATTCTTTCAACCATCTCCATCCCCTTTTCATAGTCAGCATAACCCCAATAAAATTCCATCTGAGTATAATCTTGCAAATGTTCACGGCTCATGCCTTCGTTTCTAAACTGCCGCCCAATTTCAAAAGTTTTTTCAAACCCGGCCACCATTAATCTTTTTTGCCATAACTCACCCATAGAGATTCGCAAATACACATCCAAGTCCAAAGCATTGTGATGAGAAGTAAAAGGGGTTGCATCAGCCCCTCCAGCTGTAGTTTCCAAAACTGGTGTTTCCACTTCCAAAAATCCTTCTTTTACCAAAAACTCCCTTATACTTGCCCAAAACTTTGACTTGCGAACAAACATTTCTCTTAATTCCGGATTTAAAAGCAAATCCAAATAACGTTTGCGCAATCTTAATTCTTCATCCTGCAAACCTTTGAATTTGTCCGGCAAAGGAAGCAAAGCCTTGCTCAAAAGAGCCCACTCTTTGACCAAAACAGACTTCTCACCTTTGTGTGTGGTAAAAATCTCTCCGGAAACGGAAATAATATCGGCTATATCAATTTTTTTAACAAACAATTTATAATTTTCTTTATCAAGAGTATCTTGTTTTAAGGCAGCCTGCATCCTTCCGCTTTCATCTTGCAAATGACAAAAAGTTAATTTTCCCATTTCTCTTTTCATCATAATTCTTCCGGCAATACTAACCTTTTCACCTTCTTTTTTCTCTAATGCCTCTACTGTGCTGTGTTCCCTTTTGACTTTGGACGGATAGGGATTAATAGATAACTCTTTTAATTCATTTAATTTATTAATTCTAACTTTTCTCTCGTCATTTATATCTATATTGTTATTTTCTTCTTTTACCATATTAATTGATATCAATAATTTTATAGTCTTGTTTTTTACCGGAAGGCAAATCAACCTGAACTGTTTCGCCTTTTGATTTACCTAAAAAAGCTTCCCCCAACGGAGACTCATTAGAAATTTTCCTTGAACTCGGATCAGCCTCCTGGGCGCCAACAATTGTATACCCAACCTCTTTTCCATTAACAGATACCAAAATAGTAGACCCAATTGAAACTGTGTCTCCACCACTCTTCTCGGTGGAAATAATTTCAGCTGTATTTAATATGTAATTTAACTCTTTCATTCGTGTTTGAGCCCAAGCCATTTCTTCGCGAGCAGCATGATATTCAGCGTTTTCTGACAAATCACCCATTTGCTTAGCAGAGTCTATTTTTTTGGCTATAGCCGGTATTTCCTCCTCTTTTAAAACCGCCAATTCCTTTGCCAAATCATCGTACTTGCTTTGTGTTAGATACTGTGGTTTTTCTTCTGTCATATATGATTTACTAGACATAATTATAAAATATATCCGCTGAAACGGACATATATAGTATATCAGAGGTATTTACGCTTGTCTATATATAATACTACTTACAAAAAACCACCCGGCTAAGAAAGTCTGACGACTTCTTTGACGGGTGGCATACCTATAGTTCTTCTGCGAGCTACTCCACAACCAGCTTCTTGACCTTTATTTCTAGGGTCAAGGCAGTTGATTTAGGGGTATCTTTGCTGATAATCACGCACAGTTTGTCATAAGGCATCTTGATTACTTCTGTAAAAGGCAGATACATACTCTGAATATTTCTGTACATAATAAGAAGTGGAAATTCTGTTCGAATTATTGTACATAGTCCAGCCTTAGTGTGAAATAAGGTCATTCGCTTGCACAAGTAAACAGGTTCATTCAGCACATCATTATGAACCCACCCAAGACATCCCGGGGGTAACGCTTTTACCTGATAGGACGGGTTAGTTGAAGCCGTATATTCATGAACCGGAGCCGGCACTGCTTCTTTTTTTCTGCAAGTAGCAAACGCAAGCACGCACGCTAATACCAGTAAGAAATAAATTTTGTGTAACATCGCAGATCTCCTTTGTGGTCGGTTTATTCAACGTCACTTCTTTAATAGAGAATAGCGCTGAATTTACAAAAACAATAACAGATTTTAGCGGTATAGTCAATAGATATTAATGGCAAGTGTAAAAAAAGAAACCACCCGACCGAGAAAGCCTAATGGCTTCTTTGGTGGGTGGTATAATTATATCCTCTAGCCAGCTATTTTTAACTGGGGTTGTTAAGCTTTGCGAAAATTTCCAAAACCACAGGGGTAAACCGAGGAGTATATTTACCGATGGTTATACAGAGTTTGTCTCCGGGCATCTTTACCCGTTGTTGCCAAGGCAGCTTTATCAGTTGTCTCCAAGGTTTAATCTTGATATCAACCCTCCTAGCCCTAATCAAGAGCGGGAACTTTGATTGAACTATGGTACACGTTCCAGCCATAGCAACTAATATAGTTTTTTCCTTGCATAAATATACAGGCCCTTGTAGCGTGTTGCTATGAACCCATCCAAGACACCCTGTAGGCAACGTCTTCACTTTATATGATGGAGTAATCTGGTCTGTATATTGAGTAACAAATGGTGATCCAAAGATCGGTCCCCAAAACGCAATGTTTCCATGCGAAATCTTTCTTGTCTTATTTTCATACACATTGTACAAATGCATAAAAACAAAAAACAGTGCGACAAGAATTATTGTCAAAACTTCGACCCACCAAAAAATATTAAGCACATTAATTCTGCCGGTTCTTTTGTCCACTTCACGTGTCAACATTTTTCCTCCCTATTTTGGTTTATTCAGCACCATTTTTTTAAGGAAGTGGCACTGAATTTACACAAACAATAACAGATTTTAGAGGTATAGTCAACAGGTATCAATAGCAAATGTAAAAAAAGAAACCACCCGACCGAGAAAGCCTAATGGCTTCTTTGGTGGGTGGTGTTATCGCCGTTCTTACAGCGATTGGATGCCCAGAGCCTTCTCCAATCGAGTGATCTCGACGCTGAGATCATCGGGGCTCATCGCCTCCAATCGCTCGAATTGAGCAACTTCCGAAACGTTGTCAGGGTCAATCCCGGCATTCTCCAACTCCTCGCGCCGATTTTGCTCGGCAATCTCACTGGCGCTTAGGCCAGAGAGAAGCAGGCACTCGTCCGGCGGGATGTTGCAATACAGCAAGCTGTAGTACAGATCCCACTGACCCAACTTTTCGTCGGGTCGTATTTCGCCTTGTTCAAAGCCGATGTTATCGGCCTTTACATGGCTGTTTGCCAAGGACATAGCCTCATCACTGACGCCGCCGATTTTTTTCACTGCCTCGAGGTGCTTTCGCCACCTCCACGCGCTTTCTTGCTGTTGTCTGCTAACCAATTTCTTTCTCATTTTTTCCTCCTCAATCGTATGGTTTTATTCAAAGCGAATACGATATAATAGCACATTTTTGGGGTTTTGTCAACCCCACTATGGCTGGAACTAAATCGCCTTATTTAACCACCACCAGCGATAAAACTCATCTGCAATTGGTATTGCGGCTGAACTGCCGCTATCCCCTTCTTCGACAAGAATTGTAACGACAATTTGTGGATTTTTGAAAGGCGCAAACGAAGTAAACCACGCGTGGGGATCTTTTGTATTGCTCCATTGCGCTGTACCTGTTTTTCCGGCTACCTGCACCGGGGCGCTTGCTAATCGTCTGCACGAACCATAAACAACACAATCCCTCATACCTAGTCTAACTGTCTCAATATTTTCAGAATCCACGACATTTTCCCTAATAATTTCAACATCCATTTTTTCTTCTCTTTTGCTTAATGGATCGATTGTATTTATAAGAAAATGAGGCTTGTATAATGTCCCGCCATTTGCAACGGCTGATGTCATTCCCGCGATTTGAAGCGGTGTGACCAAAATATCACCTTGTCCGATTGAAATATTGTATGTATCTCCAATATACCATCGCTCCCCTTTTACTGTTTCTTTCCATTCTCTACTTGGCAAAAATCCATCATTCTCTGCCGGTAAATCAACTCCTGTTTTACTTCCCAAACCAAATAACCTCAAATAATCAGTTATTTTTTCAACACCCAGCCCGGTGAAATTCTTGTACCCTCCGCCAATATAATAATAGAAAGTATTTACTGACCAAGCAAGAGATTCCCTCACATCGGTATTGCCATGCCCGCCTGAGAGCCAATCGGGAAAAAACCAAGGGTCAACACTAATGCCACCCGTGCTTAAAACAGAAGTATTTGGAGTAATAATTCCTTCTTGAAGAGCTCCGGCCGCGATAACCGGTTTTACTGTTGAGCCCGATGCATAAGAACCGGAGACTGCTCTATTGAATAATGGATTGTCGGTATTATCAATATATGATTGATATTTTTCAAAATTGATACCACCAGAAAAATCATTGCTATCAAATGTCGGCAAATTAACCATTGCCAATATTTCTCCATTATTTGGGTCCATGGCTATGGCAACGCCCCTTGTTTTTTTATTTGCTTTTAATCCTTTTTGGAGGAGTTCTTCAAGTTTTTTTTGGATATCTATATCAATGCTTAGGCGCAAATGTTCTCCCGGCACAGGCGGGGCTTCTGACAAAATGGATTGTTCTTTTCCAAATGCATTTACCTCCACTCTTGTTACACCATAAGTTCCTCTTAATTCTTTTTCGTATTGTTTTTCTAATCCGGTTTTTCCAATATAGTCAGATGGTATGTATCCTTTGTCATATAATTTATCCAAATCATCCTTGCTAAGTTTGCCTTGGTAGCCCAATATATGGGAAAGAGATTTTAACCCATCCTCATAATCAGCCGGACCGTATAATCTTTTGCTTCCTCTTTGGATATGTATTCCCGGAAGATCCGATGCCTCTATTTGTATTGAAAGCGCCGTCTCATAATCCAAATTTTCAGATATAACAATGGATTCATACCGATAAGAAGAAAAATCATCCAATATCTCCCGTATATTTGCTTCCTCTTTGTTGGTTATTTTTGCTAAATGGCTGACCACATAATCCAACTCCTCCCCTTCTTTTGGCAGTTTATTAGGTATAATTGCCAAAGAAAAATTTGGAATGTTTTGGGTTAATTGAACATCAAATCTATCAAATATTTGCCCGCGCTCCGCAACTATTGGAATCTTTTTCTCCCTATTATTTTCCGCAATCTGAAAATATATCTCGCCTTGTATTACTTGTAAGTATAATAATCTTCCTATTATTATAATAAAGGTAAACACAATAAAAATAATAAAGATAAATTGTTTTTTTTCGGTAAAATTATTTCCAAGATGTTTGTTGCCCTGCGGAGTGGCCACTTGTTTACCAACTTCTTTCTCAAAAATAATATTATCCTCAACCCATATGGATCTTTTTTTCTTTTTCAAATTAGGGGTTATCTTCGTAGATATAAATTGTTTTATTTTCTTTTTCATAATATCTAAAAAAACATTTTCTGAGACTTAAACCTGTCCAATACTTTTGACAAAACAAGAACTGCCAAACCAGAAACTACAGCTGTAAGGAGTAATTCCCAAAAATAGGAAACTGCTACAGTTTCCCATCCAATGCTTAGCCCCACCGAAGAGAAATTCAGGCTTATGAATAAAATCGAATATATAATTCTGTAAAATACTATTGCAATAGAAGAAAGGGCAACTGCAGAATACCAAGACCGGTTGGTAAAAATATAAACATACAACATATATACAAGGGCTACGCTTACTACGTTAGAAACAATTACCAGGCCAAAAGGTGTTGCGCTATATAGCTCAATAAAAAAATTAAATATAAAAGCCAGCCAAATCGATGCGCTTGATTCCCAACCCATTATAAACAAAATAACCGCAACAAATATAATATTAAGATTATTAAAAGGAGGTGGAAATAAATATGAAACTACGTAATGTAAGAAAATTAAAATAATAGCCAAAGCTATTAATTTAATAAAATTAATTATTGATTGCATATGGGTCTATATATCAATGATAACCGACACGGACTTTATTTTATCTAAATTTATGGCTGGAGAAATAATAGCGCGTTGAAACGGCTGATAAGCTTCTTTTTCAATGGCATCAACCGTTCCTACCACCAAACCATTGGGAATTCCCTCTTCCAAACCGGATGTTATGACCGTTTCGCCAATTGGTACAGATTCATTTTGAGGTATAAAATTCATTTGAATACTAAGTCCATAACCCCCTTCTATTATTCCAACACTTCTATCCCTATTCATCAAAGTTCCGGCTATCTTGCTTTGTCGATCATTTATCAAATTAACCACCGAAGTACCCTCCTCAACCCTTATTATTTTTCCAATAAAAATACCTGATCCAGCGACTACAGGCATCCCTACTCTAATATTGTCCGCTTCCCCCCTATCAATGATAATTGAATTTCTAAGAGGTTCTATGCTTTTCCCAACAACAGTAGCGCCGATTGTTTTGTAATCTTCACTTTCTAAAAAATTTAGCTGTTCTCTAAGCACCGCATTTTCTTCTTCAAGAAGTTTATATTCAGTTTTGTCTACAACTGAATCTATATACTTTTTCTTCAATTCTATATATGCCGCTTCTAATTCTTCTACACTCCCAAAGTTATCTGTTTCATTATTAACCTCAACACTTAATTGATATATTCCGCTAGAACCGGGATTAATTATCTTGCGAAAAAAAACCTCAACCGGATTTAGCCAGCCTGTATAGTGAAATAGTATGGTAAGTAATATAACTATTGTTATTGCAAGTAGCCTGCCTTTTCGCATAAAGGGTGTAAAATTACTTTCTATTTCTTGCAGAAGGAAGACGGACCGCTTTTAATAGTTCCTCATCCTCCAAAAGAATTCCTGTGCCTCTTACCACTGAGCTAACCGGATCATCAGAAATTCTAACCGGTACCTCAGTTGCTTTTGCTATTATTTTATCAATCCCGCGCAAAAGAGACCCTCCGCCGGTTAACAAAAGTCCGCGTTCATGTATGTCGGCTGTTAGCTCCGGCGGTGTTATTTCTAAGCTTGTTTTTATTAAATCAATAATAGCATCTATTGAACGTCCCAAAGCCTCTCTAACATGCACATCCGTAACCATTATTTCTCGCGGCAACCCTGTCATAACATCACGTCCTCTCATTGGAAATTCCATTTTTTCTTTGTTTTCCAACACAGAACCGACTTTGATTTTTATTTGTTCAGCCTGTGTTTCACCGACAAAAATGTTAAAAACTTCACGAGCATATTGAATTATATTTCTGTTCATTTCATCCCCGGCAATTTTGGTTGATTTCCAAACAACCACGCCGCTCAGTGATATCACGCTAACTTCGGTTGTCCCTCCCCCAATTCCAACTATCATATTTCCTATCGGACTCTCAATTGGCATTCTGGCGCCAATTGCCGCCGCCATTGGCTCTTGCACAACACTTACTTCTCTGGCGCCGGCTGCCAAAACGACATCTTCAACAGCTTTGATTTCTACCTCCGTGACCTCCAAAGGAACGCTGATAATAACTCTTGGGCGAGCTATAAGCGTAAAACCATCTTCATGGACTTTGTCAATAAAATATTTTAATAATTTCTCAGTTACCTCGTAATCAGAGATAATTCCAGACGTCAAAGGTCGTGTAACCACAATATGAGGCGGAGTTTTTCCAAGCATGTTTTTGGCCTCATTGCCAACCGCTACTATTTGATCTGTACGAGTATTTATTGCCACAACCGTTGGCTCATTAATAACAATACCCTTATCTTTTACATAAATAAGAGTATTAGATGTCCCCAGATCTATCCCTATATCCTTGCTAAATTTACCGAAAAAATTATTGAACATAATTAAATAAATCAATAAAACAATAAATCAATAAAACAAATTTGATTGGTTGATTTATTGTCCAATGCTTCCTAATTACTAAAATTTTAAATCTTTAATCTTTATCATATTTTCTTTTCCAGAAACTCTTTCTTTTATTTCTACTGAATCACTTTCCAATGTTTTGGAGCTGATTACGACTCTATTTGGTATTCCAATCAAATCACTGTCCGAAAACTTCTCCCCCGCTCTAACACCATCTCTGTCATCGTATAATACCTCTACTCCCGCCTCTGTCAAGTCTTCGTATAATTTGTCTGCTTTTTTTATATCTCCATCCTTGCATAGTGAAATCAAATGAACTTTGAAGGGGGCAACAGCTTCCGGCCAAATCATACCATTTTCATCGTTGTGAATCTCCACAATACTGCCCATAACACGAGACGGTCCAACCCCATAACACCCCATCAAAACCGGCTTTTCTTTTCCATCTTTATCCAGATATTTGAATTTAAAAGCATCGGTAAATTTTGTTTTTAATGGGAATATATTTCCAACTTCGATTGCTTTATTTTTTTCTAATTTACCGCCGCAAGTTTTACATTTTTGCTCCGAGGCTTGCTCAACAATTTCTTGATTTTGATGATGATCGCATTTGGTGCAAGAAAAAACGATATCCTCCCCATATTCTGTGAACACTTGAAACTCATGAGAAAATTTACTAAATACCCCTCCGCTAGCCTCCACCACTTTTGCTTCCAATCCGCATCTCTCAAATATATTTAAATATGCTTGCTTGGATTTTTCATAATAATCCTCAAAATCTTTTTCATCTTTGTGAAAACTGTACAAATCTTTCATATTAAACTCTCTCCCTCTCAAAAGACCGGACTTAGCTCTTGGTTCGTTTCTAAACTTATCTTGAACCTGATAAACTGCCACCGGTAAATCTTTGTATGATTTTACAAATTTTTTAACTAATGGAGTTACAACTTCTTCATGTGTTGAACCCAAAGCGTATTCTTTTCCCCCGGAACCGTCCATTTTGAATAAAACATCTATTTCATCCCATCTTTTGGTTGTTTCCCATATTTCTTTTGGTGTAAGCGCCGGCATTAATATTTCTTGTCCATCTATTTTGTTCATTTCCTCTCTAACAATATTTTGTATTTTTTTTAAAACACGCAAGCCAAGCGGTAGGTATGAATAAACACCGGCCGTTAGTTTATCAATAAAACCAGCTCGTATTAGCAGCTGGGCATTTATACTTACTTCATCCTTTGGGTTTTCTTTTATTGTTTTTGTGAATAGCTTGGACTGGCGCATATTATTTAGGTGTTAGGTTGTAGCTTGTGGAGTATAGTTAAACCCTAGCTGACTTTTTATTAAAAATAAAAAAGATTGATAATGAGATTAGTGCGGCAAAAAGTACAATTGTATTCCAGATATTTAACAAATTTTTTCCCTGTAAAAAAAGCAATATTGTCAAAAACAGTGAAACAATCAGGCTGTCCCTAAAACTTTTTTGTACAGATCTAAACATTGGTTCGTTCTTGTGCAAGAAAAAACTGTACACGCCAAATATTATCACAGAAAAAGTTCCCACCAGCGCAAAAAACAAACTAATATAGAAAAAAGAAAAACTCAATGCTCTGGCTTCGAATGGGTCTATATTGATTATGACAAAAACCCAAGAAGTCCAGCATAATACCGTGGCTATAAGCATAATTGTTATATATTGCCGCAAAGACATAAATAAATGTAGAATTAAGAATGCAGAATTTTATAATGTCACTTTACTAGAATAGTTTATACTTTTTATAAAGCTCCAAGGCTTACAAGACTATAAAAAACAGCATATTTTGCTGCTTTTATTTTACCTTTTTTGTTTGTTTTTGGCAATAGTTGAGTTTAGGCCAAATATCGTATGCAGTCTACCTCTTTTTTGCCTAATTTATCATTAATTTTATCCATTAACTCGACCTGATGTTCTCGTATCTTCTGAGCCATTGAAGAATTTGAACATGTAAGGGTCAAAGTTCTATTTTTTAAAAACAAAGGTTTCACATGAAATGCCTGTTCTTTTCCAAACACTTCTGCCAACACCTCAGAGGCATATTCGAGCACCCGGGAAGCCTCCACCTGAACTTTCAGAGGATTCCTTCTTGATGTGCTTTGTTGTGATGCGTCTATAGATGATGTAAATGACATTGTATAACTTAATATGAGTTCAAAGTTAATATAATTATAACATCTTAATTAAAAAATATGAAATACAAATATATTAACCTTTGTTTTTTCAATTTTATACAAATTATATTTTCTTCAAAAATTCATAAATCTTTACCATCGCCAAAGTATCTAACTTACAATATTCAAGCAAATCTTTCTTTATCTGCTCTTTATCTTCTTTTGTAGTGTCTTTTGAAATCATTCTTTCCCATCTCTCGCTTGCTTGATCACCTTTGGAAATATTTAAGTTCTTGTATGTCAGTTCCGGCACAATAACCGGCAAAACTTTTTTAATGCTTGAGCTTCCTTTGAAGGCAGGATCCACATAATAATTTTTTTGAAATATAGACATAAGATCAAACATATCTTCATTTATATTTTCTAAAAAATTGGCGAAATCCGGATGAAGTTCCGCCAGCTTGCTGTTTCTTTGTTTTTCGTAAGAGCTATACCATGCGATAACCGTGCCATTTGACCCAATATCTTGTCTCATTCTTTCAACCAGCGGACGAGTCAAGTCCCCTTCCGGATTGGTAATTATAAATTCTCTATGTTCTATTACACCATCTTCCTGCATAATATGCAAAGAATACTGAAAAGGAATCTGTTCATATGCCCCAAAACCATCAGCAATTGGGATGGCGCTGACAAAACCCTCATAATCAAAAAAATATAACGGAAACACAAGCTTGTCCAAAGTCTTTTTTATTGCTATTGGATCAACTACAGGCTTGTTGAGCCTATAGGCATCGTATTGGGCTTTTTTGGCACCTGTGAGCTTGTCGGGATTGTCTATATCTTCCAGACTATATATTCCTCTATCTATCCAGTCGTAAAGCAATTTTTTACTGGCCCCAATGCGGTTTATATTATGTACGGAATATTCCGGCACTTCCGGATTGGAATACACAAAGGTAGTACACTGCGCGTTTGCCCCTCTGTACAAACATTCGCAACCCTTTTCTTCGGGCATCTCCAAATATTGTTTCAACTCTATCATTTGTTTTTTTACATTCTCTTGAGCTTCCAAAACTTCGTCGGTGATATCAACTATAATAAATAATTTTTTATAATTTATCTCTCCAACTTTTTTGTAGTCTTTGTTCAAATGAATCACGCCGGTTTTAACAATGTTTAATCCGGTTTTTTCAATTACGCTTTTTTGAAACGCAAGATCATTTATATAATGATACGGTTCTTTTCTCTTTATATCATTGGAAGCTTTTACCTCATATAATTCATAGCCATTTTTTTCCTGTGTATACACAAGAATATCAGCGCGAATAAAAAAACTATCTTCCGAAAAAGTCGCCTGAAATATTGTCTCCTCTTTCTTTTCAAGATATTTCTTTGTGTCATCAATCGCGTCATCTCCTTGGCTGTCTACCAAAACACCGCCGGGAAATAGATTTCGCGCCTCCGCATCGGCCAAGTTTCCTTCTTCAATTATCTTTCTTTCAAAATCAGACAACTCCACACCTTCAAAAAGCTCCGGCTTATGTTTTTTGAGCCAGAGATTTTTTTTACAAAATGTATAATCAAGATAATCGGTTTTTGTGATGTACATAGTTATATTTAGATTAGTTAGGCAGTAGAATATTTAGATTATTTAGTTTTGAAATTGATAAT
>Ga0066639_10002117_pt1 | contig 17485 bp, 18 predicted proteins | sample CryGeyCG2114_010_2_FD_59504 | JGI IMG/M metagenome (GOLD analysis project Ga0066639, IMG submission 59504) | Groundwater microbial communities from aquifer - Crystal Geyser CG10_big_fil_rev_8/21/14_0.10 | ecosystem: Environmental > Aquatic > Deep subsurface > Groundwater | place: USA: Utah...
TGGGCGGCTTTATTGGAAAGCTTAGGTTGATTTTTAATTATTGAAAGCCCGCCGTCTATTCTTAAAATTGGAGGCATTCCGACTACAATATGAAGATCGGAGGCGTTTTTTTCTACCGCTAGTTTAAACAAGTCGTCTATATTCATATTAAATTAAGTTAAGAATTATGAATAATGAATTATGAACATATTTATATTCATAATTCATAACTCGTAATCCATGCTTTATACCTACTTCCAACCCTTTTTCTTTAAGGCTGCTTCTGCCGCTTTAGTTTGCCCTTCTTGTTTACTTGAGCCATTACTAGTAGCGATTAACTCTTTGTCCAAGTAGACGCCGATTTCAAATTTTTTGTCATGATCCGGGCCGTATTCTTTTAACACCTTGTATGTCGGAGTGATTTTAACTTTTTCCTGAGCTAACTCTTGAAATTTACTTTTAGGGTCAAGATAAAGTTGGTTTGATAAAATCCGTGGCAATTCGGTTAGTAGTGTATTTTCAATGAAGGTGGTAACCGTTTTTAATCCTTGATCAAGATAGATGGCGCCGATTAGGGCCTCGAACGCATTGGCTAAAATATAATTTCTAGCCTTGCCGTTAACATCTTTAGATTCACCTTTGCTGAGATATAGATTGCTTTCCAGATTTATTTTTTTGGCGACTTCCGCCAACATGTTACCGTTGACTAGGCTAGCCCGCCAGTTGGTAAGCTCGCCTTCTGGGTTTGGGTAATTACTGTATAGATATTTTGTGACTACTAGTTCTAAAACGGCATCGCCTAAAAATTCCAGTCGTTCGTTGTGGTTCAGCTCAAAATTTGGATTTTCATTAAGATATGACCGATGCACCAACGCTTGTCGTAGCTGGTTAATATTTTTAAACTTAATTTTGATACTTTTTTCTAAAGCAGTTAAATCTTTCATGGGTTTACAACTTTATAAATCAAATTATTAGTTTTGCGGTCAAAGATTAAATTCAGTATCCCGTATTATTTTATAATGCTTTTGCCACATTTTTTTATTGATGGCGGGTTGAGTTTATGGCTTCACTTCGATTTTTAGGTTTTTGTCGGCGTTCTCTCCTGGTTTTTCGTCCCTATTTTCAATTATTTTTTTATAAATAGTTCCCAATACGCCATTAACAAATTTACCAGATGATTCGCCGCCGAATGTTTTCGCTAATTCAATTGCTTCGTTGATAGCTACTTTCTCTGGAATATCTTTATCATATTGCAATTCAAAAATACCAATCCGTAAAACATTTCGGTCAACCATCGTTATTTGATCTAGCGGCCATTCCGGCGCATATTTTACAATAAGTTGATCAATATCTTCTTGGTGTTTAATTACGCCCTTAACTAAATTTTCAATAAAACCCTTATCGTCAAAATTAGGGGCAAATTCGGCCAAATTAACTTTAATTATCTCTGGCAATTCTTGGCCAGCTTTATTGTTGAAATCCCACTGGTATAGTGTTTGCAAGGCGATAGTCCGGGCAAGATGGCGATTAGACATAGTAATTGAAATTGTAAGATATTAAGATAGCAAGATGCTAAAATTCAAAGCGACTATTTGGTCGGTTTTTTAGCTTTACTTTTTAATTTAAGCACGGTTTTTCCTTTGTATGTTCCGCAAGACTGGCAAACTTGGTGTGACCTTGTTGGTTTGCCGCATTTCTGGCATTTCATAAGCTTAACTTTTTTTAAAGCTTGGCCAGATCTTCCTTTTTTTGTTTTTGATGATGATTTTCGTTTTTTTGGTACAGACATAATGTTATTATATTATATAAGGTTAAGTATTTATATTTTAACTTAAAAATTAAATCTAAACAAAGGTGACGGATGAGATTTTATCTCCATCGGCTTTAAATCTCATCAATCTAATACCTTGAGTTGCCCGGCCGAGGATATTAACTGATTTCAGTGGCAACCGGATCACCTGTCCTTTGTTGGAAATAATAATCATATCGTCGTCAACCGCTTTGGAGTTGACAATGGCGGCCGCGACTATATTGCCGGTTTTGGAGGAAATTTTGGCAGTTTTAATTCCCGATCCGCCTCGACCCTGGATTTTATAGCTTATTAAATTACTCCGTTTACCGAATCCGTTGGCCATGACAATAAGTAAATGCCCGATTTTTACTAAAGCGGAGTCAACAACATCCATGCCAATCACCATGTCGTCTGATTTTAATCTTACTCCCCGAACACCGCTAGCCGTTCGGCCCATTGGCCTAATTCCAGACTCTTTAAATCTAATCGCTTGGCCTTTGGCGGTTACCATAATTATTTCGTCTTTTCCGGTTGATGGATCAACCCAGCCCAGTTTATCATTTTTATGCAAGCGAATAGCTATTAGGCCGGAACGTCTGACATTGGCAAAATCTTCTATATTGACCTTTTTAATTATTCCCCTGGCGGTGGCCATGACTAAATATTTATAATCACCTAGTTCACTTAATGGCAAAGCCGCTGAAATTTTTTCTTCCGGCGCTAGTTGCAAGAAATTAACAATCGCTTGGCCCTTGGCAGTCCTTGATCCTTTCGGCAGATCGTAAGCTTTAAGTTGAAAGACTCGGCCGGTGGTAGTGAAAAATAGAATATCGGAATGAGTGGTGGTTACAAAGAAGTGTTCAACAATATCTTCTTCTTTTGTGCTTAATCCAACCACGCCTTTTCCGCCCCGAGTCTGAGTTTTGAAAGTTTCCGGCGGCAGGCGTTTAATGTAGCCATCTTGGGTAATTGTGACAATTGTGTCTTCATTCGGAATTAAATCTTCGGTGGTAAAACTCTTAATTCCATGGGCGACAATTTCGGTTTTTCGTTCATCGCCGTATTTTTCTTTAATCTCGGCTAGCTCTTGTTTAATTGTTCCCAAGATTTTTTTTGGCGATTTTAATAAGTCTTCCAATTCTTTTATCAATAATAATTTTTCTTTTAATTCCTGCTCAACTTTTATTCTTTCCAAACCAGCCAACTGCTGTAATTTCATTTCCAGAATGGCAATAGCTTGTCGTTCGCTCAGCCGGAATTGTTTAATTAAATTAATTTTAGCAATATCCCGGTCTTTTGATTTTTTAATAGTGGAGATAATCGCATCAATTTTTGCCAGAGCAAGTTTTAATCCTTCCAAAATATGAACTCGGTCTAAAAGTTTGGCTAAATCATATTCGGTCCGTTTTCTTATCACTTCTTGGCGATGTTTAATATATTCCTCCAAAACCATTTTTAAAGTCAAAACTCTGGGTTGGATTCCGTCAATCAACGCCAGCATATTAACATGGAAGGTGGTTTGAAGATCGGTGGATTTAAATAAGCTGTTAAGGATTTTTTTCGGATAAGCTTCTTTTTTCAATTCAATCACGATTCTTACGCCTTCTTTTGATGATTCATCCCGTAGGTCTTTTATGCCGACTAGTTTTTTATCTTTTACCAATAAGGCGATTTTTTCTAAGACTGACGCCTTGTTTACCTGATATGGAATTTCGGAAATAATTATTTTAAATAAATCGTTTTTAGCTTCAACAATTTCTGCCTTTGCCCTAATAACAATTCCGCCTTTGCCGGTAGCATAAGCTTGTTTGATTTCGTGGTTGTCAAAAATAATGGCCCCGGTTGGAAAATCAGGTCCTTTGATAAATTTCATTAAATCATCTACGGTTGCTTCCGGATTATCAATTAAATAGGAGGTGCCGTCGATAATTTCAGTCAAATTGTGCGGTGGAATATTTGTCGCCATACCAACTGCGATACCCATAGCGCCATTCAAAAGCAAATTTGGCAGTTTGGCCGGCAGAACCGTTGGCTCGTTATGGCTGCCGTCGTAGTTTGGTACAAATTTGACGGTATTTTTTTCAATATCAAATAATAATTGTTCGGAAATTGATGTTAGCTTAGCTTCGGTGTAACGCATGGCCGCCGCTGAGTCTCCATCCATAGAACCGAAGTTACCTTGCCCGTTAACCAATTGATAGCGCATTGAAAAATATTGAGCCATTCTTACCATTGAGTCGTATACCGCTGAGTCTCCGTGAGGATGGTATTTACCCAAAACTTCTCCGACCACCGTTGCTGATTTTCGGAATTTTGCACTTGATCGCAAGCCAATGTCCCACATAGCATATAAAATTCGGCGATGAACCGGTTTTAGGCCATCGCGAACATCTGGCAGGGCTCGGGAAACAATGACCGACATCGCATAGTCTAGATATGATTCTTGCATTTCTTGGACGATTGGTCTCAGTAGGACTTTACCCGCCCCGTCTTTAATAATTGTCTCTTCCGTTAAAACTTCTAATTGTTCGTCCTGTGATTTCATGTCGCCGCCGACCGTTGACTGATCTGTAGTCTTAATGGGTTTTTTAGTCGATTTTTTTGGTCGCGGTTGTTTTGTAATTTTTTTAACCATGGTTATTTAAAGCTTTAATTATTTTTTTCTGTTTGCTCAAGTAATTTCTTTTTTAGTTGTTCAATCTCCGATGAGTTAATTTCGGCTGTTCCGGTGGCGGTCGTTGACGTCGTTGAATTATCGATTTCTGTCGGTTCAGTGGTCGTCGGGCTTAAGTTAGAAAATTCTTTTTCAGTTCGTTGTAAAAAATCATTAAGATCTTGCTGAATTTGTCCCCATTTTTGGTCGGTTTCTACTGGTTCTGTGGCTGAAGAAGATATCATATTTTTAAATTGTACGATCCAAAGGGAAATAATTGTCGCGACCACAATAATCATTGCCATCCAGAATATATTTTTTCTTTTTTGTTCCGGGATGTCTTCCGCCCAATATTTTTTTTCGTTTTTATTCTGGCTCATATTAATTACGGCTGCATGATGATTATTTTCATTTCTTCAGCCGGAAGATCTTTTTTGGTAATTTTTAATTTAGGAACAGTATCGGTTGGGCAGACGCCAATCTCTTTGCAGAACTGATCTAGCGAATCAAAGTTGGCCTTTAAACCTTTAAGTTTATAGCGCATTGGGATGACAATTCTTGGCTCCAGCTGGCTAATGATTTCTCCGGCTTTTTTGGCATCAATTGAATCTCTGCCGCCGACCGGAATGATTAAAATATCTACTCCTTCAAATTTTTCTACCTCTTTACTGGTTAATTGCCGGTTGATAGCGCCTAAATATCCTATAGTTATTAAGTCCATTTCTATGCGATAGGCAACATTATTTTGAGTGCCGTTTTCTGTTGAGGCAACGCCGTAAATAAACGTGCCCTTAACCTCATATTCCCCCGGTTCATTAATTGTGAAAGGTTCCGGTGATGTTAGGCCTTTAACTAATTGACTAGGGTCGGTTTGTCCATGACTGATCGCGACAATATCAGCGGCTGACCGAGGGGCTTTAAGTCCGATATTTTTATCAAAAGGGTCAGTGACTAATATGCTCTTGTCTCCTTGGATTTTGAAGTATGATTGTCCAAACCAGGTGATAATCATAAAGTTGATTTAATTAGTGTATTTTAAGATGATGAATTAAAAAAATGACTATTTTGTCATATATAATTTTAGCATTTTATTTGTTTTTTAGCAAGAAAAATGCTTGTTTAATTTTGTTTAAATTAAGCCATTTTTAATCATTAAAATCAATTGGCATGTCCGGCAAGTTTTTTATAGATGGCTTCTCGCTTTCGGCCAACCATTTGTTTTTAGTGGTCGAGGCTTTTTTCCCAGAATTTTTTTGAGAATCATCTGGTTGACGGTTTTCTTCATTGGTCCCGTCGATCGCCGGTTTACCTAAAATGTCATTGGATCGGTAATTAAATCTCTTATCATCTTGCCATCGTCCCGCCATTTCTTCCGATATATCCATGGCGATATTTGTCCGAACATGCTTTTGGATCTCTTCTTGGCGAATTTCTTCGTCAAGTTTGTATTGTTCACGGGCGGCATGATTATAGATTTCACTCGGATTTTTATATTTAGGCAGAATATCCTCGTCTTGCAGGCGCCTTACCACCTCAATTGCTTTTTGTTTGGTTATTTTGTCGTTATAAAGAAACCGGCCAAGTTTGGCAGATGTTATCTTTTCTCGAGTTCCTTTCGGCAGATATTTTTTCTTGCCGGAAATCATTTTTTTGAAAGTTTTCGGCGATAAGTAATTTGATATTTTACCCATAAGTAAGTGATTTAGCTAATTTTTTTTAATCCTTTTAAACTATTGATCAAAAAGTCAGGATTTTGGCTTAGCAACTCTTTTTTTGTTTGATATCCTCGCGAAATCGCAATCGTGGTAACCCCGGCTTTTTTCCCAGCCTTTATGTCGTGAATCATGTCGCCAATATAGGCCGTTGTTGCGGCTTTAAAGCGATTCTTTTTCATTATTTGTTTTATGGTCTTGATTTTATCGTGAACACCGCCATTAATATCAATAAAAAATTCTTGGAATCCGTAATCTTTTAGTTCTTGTTTTAATTTTGTCTTAGGGTGAGAGCTAATGACTACCATCTTGATATTATTTTGTTTTAAAAATTTCAATATTGTTTTTGAGTCGGAAAATGGCTTTGGTTGACTGACGGAATTTATTTCTTGCAAATATAATTTATCTACATTTTTTTAGTAATATTTTTATTGAATTTATGATAAAAGGTCATGTATGGCAAACGGAATTCGGTCCGATATTTATTCAGTGGTATCTTTTTTAATCCTATTTTTTTAAAAATATTCATGGTCGCCGTATAGACTGGAATCAAATCATCGCTTAGTGTCCCCGACCAATCAAAAATAATATTTTTTATCATACACTCAATAGTTATTTGATTTTATTTTACCTTTATTCTTGGGCTTTTTCAATTTATTTTTATGTTATTGTAGTCCCGAATTAAGTTTGGGGGATTCTGGTTATACCGTAAAAGCCCTAAATTCCGGCCTGTCTGCCGGCAGGCAGGCTCGGAGGCCGGAATGACAGCTGAATTGGCACCAATATCCTAATCCCGACGTTACGTCTGGGGCGGGGATAATATTGACCAAAACCGCGTAGCCGACCCTTTATGGGTCGGCTGATTCTATTTTGGTATTTAAGAATAAAAATTAGCCGCTCTTAAAGATTGTTTCTCGAAGAGCGGCTGTTTAATAGTTTTAATAGGGGGATGGGTATTGGGTTTGCTAAGTTATGATTAGGTCTGTCTCTCCAAATCCATCATGGGATGGCTTGATTAACTCTTTTTGAATTGTCCAGCCCGCTTTTTCAAAACCATTAATAATTTCTTCTAAATGTTGTGAGGATAAGTTTTTTGGGATACTTATCCTGATTTTTATTTCTTCATTAATTGCTTCTTTTTCGGTTAGGAAAGTAAAGTCACATCTCCCGCCCTTGCCAAAATTTGATGAACATAGTAGAATTAGCTAAGTTTATTAATCAATTATCTTTATTGGCTGAAATTAGCTGATAAAGAGCTTATTCTGCGATAAGCGGAAAGAGGCTAATACAAATTTTATGACAGAAAACGATAAGAAAGAAGAAAAAAATAACTCCTCTCAGTTAAAAAAATTGTTGGCTGAGGGGGATTTTGTTAATATCCCAAAAGTTGGCGAATTGGTCAAAGGTAAGGTTATTGATGTTGGTAAATCGGAAATTCGCTTGGATATTGACGGGTTAACTACCGGCATTGTTAGGGGCCGGGAGTTTTATGACGAGTCTAACGAATATAGCGACTTAAAAATTGGCGATGACGTCGAAGCCACCGTTCTTGATCTAGAAAATGAAAACGGTGAGATGGAATTGTCTTTACGTTTTGCCGGTCATCAGAAGGCCTGGGATAACTTGGACAATTTACAAAAAGACGCCAATATTATTAGTGTTGAAATTACCGACGCTAATAAGGGTGGTTTGATGATTAAATTAGGCAATGTTGCCGGATTTTTGCCGGTTTCACAATTAATGCCTGAACATTATCCCCGCGTTCCCGGTGGCGATAAAAATAAGATTTTAGAGAAATTAAAAAGTTATATTGGCCAGAATTTTGAAGTTAAAGTGATGGATCTTGATGAAAAAGATGATAAATTGATAGTTTCGGAAAAAATGGCTTGGGAAGACAAGCAAAAAGAAGTTATATCCAGTTATAAAGTCGGTGAAGTGGTTGAAGGAAAGATTACCGCCGTTACTGACTTTGGCGTATTTGTTGAATTTGGCGATAATTTAGAAGGATTAATCCACATTTCTGAATTAGCTTGGCAGCGGATTGATAATCCATCTGACTTAGTAAAAGTTGGCGACAAGATTAAAGCAGAAATTATTAATATTGAAGGTTCAAAAATATTTTTATCAGCTAAAAAGCTTCAGACTGATCCATGGCAAGATGTTGAGACTAAATATAAGGTTGGCACGATGGTCAAAGGTAAGGTTTTAAAGGTTAACCCATTTGGATTGTTTGTTGAGCTTGATCCTGATATTCACGGCCTGGCCCATGTTTCCGAGCTTTCTGATAATCCAGCTGAAGATGCCAAGGATATTGCTAAAATCGGTGATGTTTTGGAGTTTAAGATTCTTTCTATTGAACCGAAAAATCATCGCTTAGGTTTGAGCTTAAAAGCTTCTAAGGTTAAAGCCGATAAAGATAAAAAAGAAAAAAAATCCGATTTGCCTGAATCTGAAGTAAAGCCGGTCGAGGTTGAGACTGAAAAAGAAAGTAAAGAAAAAAAAACTTCTGAAGAAAGCGAATAACTGTTCCCAAAATTAACCATCGCCAAGGGCAATGCAGGCATGTATTGCCCTTTGGCTTTTAGGATATTCCAGATTCCTGAGTATTCTTGCTAGATGCTTTTAAAACAGCTATACTAATAGATGTAAAACATTATATTTATTTTTTCTATGAAAGATTTAACAAAAAAATTAGTCATCGTTTTCTTGGTTTTTTTATTCATTATCGCTTTGTTTAATTTGTCGATTACCCCATCTTCAGCTCCAGCACCAATTGACATTCTGACAATGGTACAGAAAATTGATAGCGGTGAAGTTGATTCGATCAACGTGGTTGAAAATCAGCTGAAAATTACTTTGAAAACCGGTGATTTACTAGAGGCGGCCAAAGAGCCGACCGAATCCTTGGGCGCTTTACTTAAAAATTACAATGTTGACCCGGAAAGGTTAAAAGAGATTAAAATCAATATTGAACAAGAGAGTGGTTTTAATTTTTGGATGACAATGATTTTGCCTTTTGTTTTGCCATTTTTAATTATTGCGGTTTTTATTTATTTCATGATGCGCCAAGTTCAGGGTGCTAATAGTAAAGCTTTAATGTTTGGTCAAAGCCGTGACAAAGAAGCCAATCCTCAAAATAAAAAGGATCGTGTCACTTTTAAAGATGTGGCCGGTGCCAAAGAGGCTAAAGAAGAATTAAAAGAAATAATTGATTTTTTACGTACGCCTAAAAAATTCTTATCTTTAGGAGCCAGAATTCCCAAAGGCGTTTTATTAGTTGGTCCTCCTGGGACTGGAAAAACTTTACTTTCTCGGGCGGTTGCCGGTGAGGCCAATGTTCCGTTTTTTAGTATTTCCGGCTCGGAATTCGTTGAAATGTTTGTCGGAGTTGGAGCTTCGCGGGTAAGAGATTTATTTAAAAAAGCCAAAAAGAACGCCCCTTGTATTGTATTTATTGACGAACTTGATGCGGTCGGCCGTCAGCGGGGAGCTGGATTGGGCGGATCTAATGATGAACGGGAACAGACTTTAAATCAAATTTTAGTTGAGATGGACGGCTTTAACGTTAATACCAATGTTATTATAATCGCTGCCACTAACCGGCCTGATATTTTGGACCGGGCATTGCTTCGCCCCGGTCGGTTTGATCGGCGCGTAGTTTTAGATGCGCCGGATATTAGTGATCGTGAGGCTATCCTGAAGGTTCATGCCCGAAATAAGCCTTTTGTCAGTAGCGTTAATTTGCGGACGGTAGCTGAAAGAACCCCAGGATTTACCGGTGCGGATTTAAATAATTTATTGAATGAAGCGGCTTTGATGGCTGCCCGGTTGAATAAGAAAAAAATTGAGCAACAAGATATTTTGGAAAGCATCGAAAAAGTAATTTTAGGTCCAGAGCGGAAAAGCCATATTTTGTCGGATAAGGAAAAAAAGATTACCGCTTACCATGAAGCCGGCCATGCTTTATTGGCTCATCGACTACCAAACACTGATCCTGTCCAAAAAGTTTCTATTATTTCTCGTGGGCGAGCTGCTGGCTATACCTTAAAAATGCCGGTTGAAGATCGATATTTCCACACTAAAATTGAATTCATCGAAGAATTGGCGGTATTTTTAGCCGGATATGTTGCTGAAAAAGAAATATTTGGCGACATTTCTACCGGTGCTTCTAACGATTTGCGGGAGGCGACCAATTTAGCTAAGCGGTTGGTGACTCAATATGGGATGAGTGATAATTTAGGCGCTCGAACTTTTGGCGAAAAAGAAGAATTGATATTCTTAGGCCGGGAAATCCATGAACAGCGTGATTACAGTGAAAAAGTTGCCGAGTTGATTGATAAAGAAATTAGTAATTTTATTGACAATGCGATTATTACTGCCAGAGATTGGATAGTAAAAGATCGGGAGAAGTTGGATGAAATTGCCAATTTATTATTGAAAAAAGAAACTTTAGAACGGTTAGAGTTTGAGACAATTTTTAATTCCAAAGAAAATATTCCATCCATAAATAAATAATAAAAATAACAAAATTATATGCTTACTTTGAGACAAATTTTAAAAAAGGCATGGCAAATTACCTGGCAAAATCCAGCGCTGTGGTTTTTCGGCATCTTTGTCGCTTTGTTGGGCGCCGGTGGTGAAATTGAAATTTTATGGCGAAGCGTTACCTTGGGTCAAGCCGAGGGTGATAAAGGATTATTGTGGTCATTTTTATCCGGATTTATTGACGGTAAGTTATTTACGTTGGCCGCTTTTAAGGGATTCTTTAAGGCTTTGGTCACCCAGCCGTTGGTATTGTTTATAATGATGTTGATTTTAATGGTAGTTATTGGCATCGTTGTTTTATTGGTTTGGTTGACGATTGTCAGTCAAACCGGGCTGGTTAATGGTGTTATTGACTCAGTTAAAAGTAATAAGAAAACCACCTGGGGCAAGAATTTCGCAGCCGGAGTTTATAAGTTTTGGCCGGTATTATCATTAAATGCTATTGTGAAAATACTTTTTTGGTTATTATTTATGATCTTAGGCTACATTGCCACTTTAAATTTTATTGGTTATGGTCCCCTATTTATAGTTAGTTTTGTTATTTTTATCTTATCAATTATTATTGTTTCTTTAATTATTAAATATGCAATTTTTGCCGTCGTGATTAGAAATAGTAATTTTTCTGATTCGATAAAATCAGCCGTTGATTTATTCCGTAAAAATTGGCTCTTAAGTTTAGAGGTTGCGGTAGTTCTATTTGTAATTTATTGCGTTGCTAATTCAATTTTTGCCATCCCTAGAGGACTAATGTTTCTTTATGGCCTGAAATTATATAACGTTTCGCCGATAATCTTTTATTCCATCAATGTTTTGATCGTTGTATTCTTTGTAATTATCCAGATGTTTTTGGCGATTTTTCACTGGACTAGCTGGGTGTTGGTTTATGAAGTGATATCCAGTAAAACTGTCAAAATGTCGAGTCGGCTGGTTGAAATTTTTTATAAAATATTTTCTTAAATCGGTAGATTTATTAGATAAATTTTAGCACCATCTTATATTATTTAGGCGAGGCGTTTAGCCTCGCCTTTTTAATTAGTTAGGCTATCCGTTTTGTTAGTGGTAAAAATTATTTGTTTTAATTTTTTTCGTAAATAAGGTATAATAGCCTTAGACATAGTACTAATATGAATCAAAATAATTTTTCAATTCAAGATATTTTTTCTTCAAAAAAGCCCCAAGTAGCTAGTCAGAAAGTGCGGGAAGATTTTGAAGATAAAATGGAAGAAATTAGAATTCAGGAAAAAGAAAAACAGACGATGGGTCAGGCAGCGGCAATCGGCATTCCTTATATAAATCTTGTCGGTTTTCCGGTTAGCCCGGAGACTTTAATTTTAATTTCCGAGAAAGACTCTCAAGATCTTAAAATAATTTGTTTTTTCGCCGGTGCTAATGACATTAGGGTCGCTTCGGTTGATCCAAAAAATCCTAAATTAGCCGCTTTGATTAAGGATTTGGAGAAAAAACATTATGCTAAAGCTTCGCTTTATTTGACTTCAGTTCATAGTTTTGAATTCGCTTTTAGGCTCTATAAGTCAGTTCCTAGAGTTAGAAAGTTTATCAGTGGAGTGGAAATTACCGAGCAGGATATCCATCGATTTGAAAAAGAAATCAAAACATTTAGTGATTTGAAAGAAAAATTGGAGCAGGTTTCAATGACAGATGCTTTAACTTTAATTATGGCGGCGGCGATTAAGGCTCGTTCGTCAGACATTCACATTGAAGCTGAAGAAAAGGACGTAAAGGTTAGGTTTAGAATCGACGGAATTTTACAAGACGTTGCCGTTTTAAAATTTGAACTTTGGCCAAAGATTATTTCCCGGATTAAATTAGTTTCCAAATTAAAAATTAATATTATTGATCGGCCCCAAGATGGCCGGTTTACTATTTTTTTAACCAATGAAAAAATTGATGTCCGGGTTTCCTGCCTGCCGACCGCCTATGGCGAGAGCGTAGTTATGCGTTTATTAATGTCGTCGGCGATTGGCACTGCTTTTGAAGACCTTGGTTTACGGGGTAAATCATTTGAAATGCTTAAACTAGAAATTCAAAAACCAAACGGTATGATCGTCACTACTGGTCCAACCGGGTCGGGAAAAACCACTACGCTTTACGGAATTTTGAATAAATTAAATAATCCCGGTACAAAAATTATTACCATTGAAGATCCGATTGAATATAAATTAGCCGGAATTAATCAAAGCCAAGTTGAGCGCAGTAAGGGTTACACTTTTGCTTCCGGCTTGCGCAATATTTTACGGCAAGATCCAGATATTGTTATGGTTGGTGAAATTCGTGACCTAGAAACCGCTGAGATTGCTATTAACGCCGCGCTGACTGGTCATTTAGTTATTACTACATTGCACACCAATGACGCTTCCGGCACTATCCCCCGGTTGTTGGCTATGCAAGTTAAGCCGTTTTTAATGGCCCCGGCGATTAATGCGATGATTGGTCAGCGGTTAGTTCGTCGGATTTGTGACAAATGTAAAAAAGAAACCGAACTTGATAATCAGACGATGTCGCAGGTAATGCGGACTTTGGCAGAGATTCCGGAAAAGTCCGGGTTTAAAATTTCCGGTCAGGACTTAAAAAAGTTAAAATTTTATAAGGGTGGCGGTTGTAAGGAGTGTCAGGGGTTGGGTTATAAGGGACGGGTTGGTATTTTTGAGGTCATGACGATGAATAAAGAAGTTGAAAATTTAATTTTAACCGGCCATGTTTCCGAGTATGATATGAGAAGTATTGCTGTTAAATATGGCATGATTACCATGGTTCAAGACGGCCTACTTAAGGCGGTTGACGGCATTACCACGGTTGAAGAAGTATTTAGAGTGGCCAGGGATATTACTTCGGAAATTTAGTTAAAGCTTATTGCAAAATGAAAGCGACCCAATGTTGGGTCGCTTTATAATTTTTATTATTATCCTGTTTTTTTAACTAGTGGCGGCGCCTTTTTTATTGGTTGACAATATGCAACTTTAATGCTAAGATAAACAGTTCATTAAAAAAGGAGATAAAAATTGTCTAAAAAAACAGAAAAAATATTTACTTCAGCTACTAAAAATATTGGCAAAGTCGGCAGAAATGATGCCGTAAAAATAGCAGGAGCCATCTTAAAAGATTTAGATCCTAAGCCGCAAGAGCCAGATCATGGATCTTGTTTGGCAGATGAAAATCCCGCAGATTCAGATTAACAGTTTTTAAAATAATGTTATTCTGTTTCTGTTCAGCGGCTTGTTGGATAATTAAGGAATCCAACGAGCTGCTTTTTTGTTGGTATAACTTATTGGTAATCGCAAAGACTTTTTCTTGTTGGGTAATCGTATTGATATATTTTGTAATAGCTGGATTTTTTATATTCTGTCCGATTAAATTTTTCTGTTCCTTTAGAATTTTTAGAACATTTTGTATTTCTTCCGGGTTGTCTTCAAGTTTAATCGCGGCTTGGGCCAGATTTTTTAACTCATCCTTTTGCTGTTCAGAAAGAGAGTTGCGGTAATTATATAAATTTTCAAGTAACAGTTTAAGCGAATATTCTATTTGATCAGTCATTTGTGTGCCGATTTCATCTAGTAATAACAACTGCTCCGGACTTTTGGCTAACTCGGCTGGTTTTTTATTAATTAACTCTCCGCAAAGTTTTTGGATATTTTCTTTACTGACGGCAATAACCGCCCTGGGTAAATTTTGGATTTTTCCTTTAGTCTCGTCTATCTCCGATTGGAAATATTTAACCCGACTTAACCAACCTTTTTCAATCTCGTCTTTAATTAAGCTTTCTTTTTTGTCAAAAACGTCTGGGTCTTCGGTGGTAGTGACATCAATTGCCAGCCGGACTGCTTCACCGTCTTCCTGTTCCCATTCAATAATAAAATCAATGTGGTTGGCTCGGTCGTCGTATTCCGTAGTTTCAACGGTATAACAGTTATCGCCCAACCAGTCGGACATTTCGGCGTGATGTCGAATGACATGTTCTAAAATTTCACCCCTTTTAGTTTTGACGACTTCTTGTTTTCTGTTTCGTTGTTGTCCCAACCAAGTGGTATCTCTTTCAATTTCATTTTTATTTATCACATCACTAAAATCTTGTATTTCCGGTCTGGCTTCCCCGTCAATGTTTTTTAGAATTTTTATCTCGTCAGCGTTTAAAGGGTAATTCTCCTCCTCATTAGTTATTGATCCCTCCCAGCCATGTATCATGGTTTCCCTTGGATTTTTCATATTAGAAGTTAATTATTTTTTATCGTAATTTTAATTTCGTTCGATTATATTTTGGGCTTCCCCGATTATTTTTTTTAGTTTTTCGCCAATGACGGTATCGCAGGCCCATTGGCCGATGGCCGTTCTGTTTTCATTAGTTATTTCGTTATCTTCAAATAATTTTGTGTCGGGGGTTATATTTTTTTTTGGATCGGGCTTGATGTGTTTTTTGACTAGTTGGTTGATTATATTTAAGTCGGCGAGGATAGCGTCGTGTTTTTCTCTTCTTTCACCGTCTAGTTGAATTAATTTTTCGGTTATCTCCCAGTCTTCTTTATGAAAATTATTAGTATTTTTGTTGGCGCGATCTATTTGAACTAGTATCTCAAAATAGTCGTTGATGTTTTCTTCAAGTGTGTCAACATGGTCAACCATGGTTTTTCGCGCCTCGGTCAATTTTTGGTTATTTTGACAGTCGGGGTTTTGATTATCAAAGTCTTGAATTAAGCTTTCTAGCGTATCCATTTTAACTTTTTGTTTTTGATAATTCTGATATTGAGGCATGCCTTCTATCCGTTTAATAATGCTTTTAGCCTGCTTAGCATCAATTTGTTGCTCTTTGATAATCTTTTCAGTTTGTTTAAGCATGGATTCAATAAACGCCGGTATTTTTATAATATCAAAATTAGGATCATGCATTAATTCTAGAGATGAATTGGCCTCAAGCTCATAGTTCATATTCTTATAATATTTTATTACTCTTTACTAGAATCGCCCGATAAAAACCAATTTGGCATTTTTTGTTCTGCTAATTGGTGGAGTTCTTCCTTGTTTAGTCCATTAATATCAAGATGCTGTTTCATGGTATCTAAAAGACTTTTTCGTGATTCTGGAAAAGATTGAAATCCATTTTGATAAGGATCTACAAATCCTTTTTTAGTGGCCCAGTTATCAAAAAAATCATCTGCTAATTCCGTTCGTTCATTTTCACCGATTTCATCGCTAAATTGTTCTAGCATAATCGCTAGTAAATTAGCATGCGAGGTGTGACCTTCCGCATAATAGCTTTTTTCAGGATTTTTTATGTTTTGGAGGATGGTAAAAGCCCTAATCCGTCGACCTTCTTTACCATAAGGAAGCTGAACGGTGTTTTTTTCTGGTATTTTGTATTTTTCTAGTATTATTTGTCGTGTTTCAGAGATTGACTCTTCTTCGCCCGGCCTTATTATACCCTCTTTATGAACCTCTCTATATACCGGACACTCCGGTTCCCTGGAGGCGTCGTTAATTCTTGGAGTTTCAATCCCTCTTATTTTTCCCATATTTTTGTATAATTATTATTCGCTTATTAATATTTTTCTCGATTTTAAATTTTATCACAATGGTTTTTTTTGGCAAGGCCGCCTTGACTTTTTCCGGCCATTCGATTACGGTAATTGTGTCCGACTGATTAAAATATTCCGGCGCGCCGATCGCTTCAATATCTTGTGGGCCTGTTAGCCGGTAGCAGTCAATATGGACTAATTTTTTAATTTTACCTTTAGTGGGATAGATTTTCATTAAAACAAACGTCGGGCTGGTAACTGGCTTTTTTATTTTTAATGCCCTGGCTAAGCCTTTAGCAAAGGTGGTTTTCCCCGCGCCTAAGTCGCCGGACAAAGCAATTACTTCCCCGCCTTTCAGTGAGTCGGCAACTTTTTTAGCTAAAGCCAACGTTTCTCCGGCTGAAGTGGTTGTATATTTCATAGACTTAGGCTTGGATCAACTTTAATTTTTTCCCAAGGAGTTTTTTTGCAAAAATATCCGGCCGCGGCGATCATAACGGCGTTATCGGTGCAATATTTTATAGCTGGTATTTTGATTTTTACCTTTGGCAGTTTTTCGGTAGTTTTTTTAATCAGTTGATTCCTCAATTCTTTATTAGCGGCCACGCCGCCAGCCAGCATAATTGTTTTTACGCGGTATTTCTGTCCCGCTCTGATGGTTTTAACGACTAGAACTTCGGTGGCCGCTTGTTGAAAGCTAGCGCAAATATCGGCAATTATTTTTTTATTAATTTTTGGCAGTTTTTTTCTAGTATATAAAACGGCAGTTTTTAAGCCGGAAAAGCTGAAATTAAAATTATTACTTTTTATCATCGGTCGGGGAAAGTCAAAGGCAGCTGGATTGCCCGACTCAGCCAATTTGGAAATTATCGGCCCGCCGGGGTAGCCGATGTTTAATAATTGAGCGACTTTGTCAAAAGCTTCGCCGGCTGCGTCGTCCAGAGTTTGGCCGATTTTTTTGAAACTATTTTTATTTTTCATCAAAACCAATTCAGTATGACCACCAGAAACCACCAGGCAAATCGCTGGAAAGGCGATTGGTTGGCTTTCTAGCCAGTTGGCATAGATGTGGGCTTTTAAGTGGTTAATGCTGACAATTGGCTTGTTCCAGCTGTAAGCCAGGGTTTTAGCGGTCTGAGCGCCAACCAGTAATGAACTTATCAGTCCGGGGCCGGTAGTGACGGCAATTTCATCAATTTTATTGGGAGCTATTTTAGCTTCGCTTAAGGCCTGATTAATTACTGGCAAAATATTTTCCAAATGATTTCTGGCGGCTAAT
>Ga0066639_10002120_pt1 | contig 17473 bp, 15 predicted proteins | sample CryGeyCG2114_010_2_FD_59504 | JGI IMG/M metagenome (GOLD analysis project Ga0066639, IMG submission 59504) | Groundwater microbial communities from aquifer - Crystal Geyser CG10_big_fil_rev_8/21/14_0.10 | ecosystem: Environmental > Aquatic > Deep subsurface > Groundwater | place: USA: Utah...
TGACATGGGCTAAGTCGTAACAAGGCACGCGTAGCGGAAGCTGTGCGTGGATTAATTAAACTATTGTCGACGAAATTGATATTTTGTCAGTTTCGTGCCCAAGGTTAATAATATATTCGCCGAGGGCTTCGCCCGTCCGGTAGTCCTAATCTGCTAGTTAGCGGAGGTGGATGAAGGAGGGCTTGTAATTTGGGACAACTAAAAAGCTCTTTTTATTACCTATTTTGTTTGTTATTATTTAGACATTAATGAGTAAACGGATTTTAGCTATCGAGGATGATCGCTTTTTATCATCCCTAATAAAGGCAAGGTTAGAAAAAGAGGGTCTGGAGGTTATCCAGGCTTTCGACGGAGAGGAAGCGTTAGTTTGGCTTAAGCAAAATAAGCCGGATTTAATTGTCCTTGATTTGATTATGCCGAAAGTTTCTGGTTTTGATTTTCTTGAGAAAATTTCCGTTGATCCGGACTTAAGCCGGGTGCCGGTTATGATCTTGAGTAATCTTGGTCAGGAGAGTGATATCGAAAAAGTGAAGCGGTTGGGAGCGGTTAAATATTTTGTGAAAATTAACACCTCAATCGACGACATGGTCAATAACGTGAAAGAGCTTTTGGAAGAAAGTGGTAAAAGTGAGTAGGCAATATTTTTTATGATAAAGAAAGAAATTTTAGCCAAAATAAAACCGGGAGTTAAGGTTCGAGTCTACGAGGGAACGACTCCGTTTGAGGGGATTATTATAACCCGGAAGCACGGCAGTGAGGCGGGAGCGACTTTTACTGTTCGAGGAATTGTTGGTGGCGTTGGAGTTGAGAAAATTTACCCGATTAATACCCCCATTATTACTAAAATCGAAATTGTGGCTGAGCCGAAGCGGGTACGCCGAGCTAAGTTGTATTTTGTCCGTAATCTATCTAGTAAAAAGATAAGAAAGAAATTGGGAGTTTCGATTTAATCTCAAAAATACCGGCCTTGTCCGGTATTTTTGTTTCCTCTATAATCTGAGTTGCTAAGCGCGGGTGGCGAAATTGGTAGACGCGCAGGCTTGAGGGGCCTGTGGGAGCAATCCTATGGAGGTTCAAGTCCTCTCCCGCGCACCGCAGTATTAATTGACAAATAACATATTATATGTTACTTTTTTGTTAGCATAATTTCAAGGAGGTGCTTCGTGAAAAGAGTACCACTCTGGATGACATTGTCAGCGTTATTTGCTTCCAGTTTTTTTATAGTCGCCAACTTTACCGACGTGTTTCTTGGACTCAATGTGATTTCCGGTTGCATTCAGGTTGTCTTGAATGTTTTTGTGTTTATTTCCTGGCGACGTGGTTATCTTATCGCCACCGGATTCGGGAAAATAGTTGCACTAATCGGAACCATATTTCCTCCCATAATGGCGACTATAACAATTGTGAGGGTTCTCGTACCTGCTGTCATCTCGCTGATTTAGCCGCCAAACCATCAAGGGGAGGCGGCTTTTTCGTACGGTAACGTTTTAGTATCCTCCCGCAGTTGTCCATTCGTAGTTCTCCATCTGGCGGATGAGGGAAGTTATGTGCACAACTCTTGAATAATTTTTCAGTTTTATGCTAGAGTTGCTATAGCAACTCTCATCTCGCCTAACTTCCTGGTCAAACAAAGGGTTGCTAGGAGGTTTTTTGAATGATTCACACTTGGTTCGTGATCGATCTCGGTCCGCCGACGGAGCAGGATTTGTTTACGTCGACTTCAACCGAGAACAAGAAGATCCGGCCGCGTAACCGTGGCACCACGTCGCTCGACGCGATGGATGAGATGGGCGCCTACGGTATCGCCGACGTGGAAGGCACGATCTAGGTTGTCAACAGTACCTACCTAGTACAAGTGCAGCGGCGCTTTTGGGAATCCCTGAGCGTCGCTTTTTTTGACGAAAAGCTAACTTCTCCGTGATTAACAAGAGGTAACTCAAGGGTCTAGTGGTAAATCACTAGGCCCTAGTTCTATTTGCCAGTCTTTGCGTAATTACCTATAGTTCTCTAGACGGTGGGGTGGCCGAGTGGCTTAAGGCGGCGGTCTTGAAAACCGCTATACCTCAAAAGGGTATCGTGAGTTCGAATCTCACCCCCACCGCTCTTTGACGCATTACACTTGATTGGGGCAAGTAATTAAGATTTTTATTTTAAGTTAAATTTTGATACTTTAAAATAAAGCCATGAATATGTGCAAGACTTGTAATGGCCCAATCAATTTAAGCGATCAAGAAGGCGCCTTGCTGGAAAAATTTCATATTTCCCAACTTGCTTATTGTTTTCATTGCAGTTGGCAGAGAAAAATGCAATGGCAAAATGAATATCAAGTTTATCGGCGTAGCTGTTCCGCCACCGGGAAAAACATTATATCTATTTTTAGCGAAGATACTGCGTTCCCTGTTTTTGAAAGAAAATATTGGTTAAGCGATAAATGGGAAGTGCCTAAATTGGAATACGATCCCAAAAAGTCTTTTCTTGAACAATATTTTGAGCTCTCAAAATTAGCGCCCCGACCGCACAACAACCAGGTTAATACCGTCAATTCAGAATATGCTCATCTAATTTTTGATTCAAAAGATTGCTATCTTAGTTTTCAGGCATTTGAGTGTGAAAAACTCTTGTATTGTTACCGCAGTATTAAGCTTAAAGAGAGCATGAACTGCTTCTTTTGCTCAAATTCAGAACTATTATATGAATCCGTAAATTGTAATAAGTGTTATAACCTAAACTTTTCCCAAGACTGTTCCGGGTGTTCGGATTCCTCATTTCTGTTCGATTGTCGGAATTGCTCCCATTGTTTTTTATCGTGGAACTTGCGAAGCAAACAGTATTGTATTTTGAACAAACAATTTACAAAGGACGAATATGAAAGAGAAATTCGAAAATTTGACTTATCTAATTGGGAGTATTTAAAAGAAGCCCTAGAATTATTCGAGAAAAATAAAAAAAATTTTATCAAGCGGGCAACTTACATAATTAACTCAGAAAATTGTACCGGCGATTTTCTAATAAATTGCAATAACTGCCATAATTCATTTTTTACCGATGATAGCCAGAATTCCTCAAATATAATGCGAGGGACTTTAATGAAAAGCGTTTATGACTCCGTTGTGGGTGGCCTGATCGAGATGGGCTATAATTTGTTGCAACCCGGTTGGCTTTATAAGGCCGCCTATACAATAAGTTGTAATAATGGAAATGAAATTTATTTTTCAGAATATTGTGATTCCTGTACTGAATGTGTTGGTTGCATCGGTTTAAGAGGGGGAAAATTTTGCATTTTGAATAAACCGTATTCAGAAAAGGAATATTTCGTCCTAAAGGAACAAATTTTATCAGAATTAATGAATAAAAAAGGAGACGATTTCTTCGACCCACTCAAATCACCATTCAAATACGAAGAAACGATCGCAGACCTTTACTTCCCAAAGGAGAGACAAATGAATAGCATATTACCCCAAAAATTTGTAAAACTCGAAGTTCAAGACCAAAATATTCAACTATGTTGTTCTTGCCAAAAACCCTTCAATATTATAGATAGAGAAATTAAATTTTCTCACGACAAGAAAGTTTTACTGACGGGAGAGTGTTTTAAATGTAGAATTAGGCGCCTTGCCAGATCCTACTCAATTATACAAACGGAAACAACCGCTTGCGCAAACTGTAAAAAAGACATATTGAGTAGCTTCTCAAAGTCCTATGAAAAGATTTATTGCGAAGAGTGTTATTTACAAACTGTTTACTAGTGCAAAAATTGACCCAAATGAAATTAAGGCGTAATTGGTGGTTAGGGTTTTTGGGTTTTATGTTTTTTCTCTGTATTCCCGGGATACTGAATCAAGATTGGCTTGATATGATCTGGCTGGTTTGGGTTGTTTGGTTTTTCTATTTTATCCCGTTAAAGAAATAACTTAATTACTATCAGGATTTTGTTCCCGCCAAAGAGCGGAATACAGTCCTTTTGATTTCACTAATTCTTTATGATTTCCCTGCTCGATTATCTTTCCCTTTTCGAGCACGTAGATGATATCGGCATGGATTATCGTTGATAGTCTGTGAGCTACCAGAATGGTAATCAGATCTTTCTCTTCGGTGGATATTTTTTTAATTGTTTCGGTAATTGATTTTTCGGTAATTGAATCAAGACTACTGGTGGCCTCGTCAAAAATCAAAACTTGGGGATTGCGAAGAAGGGCGCGGGCAATAGCCAACCGCTGGCGTTCGCCACCGGATATTTTTATTCCTCCTTCGCCGATTTTAGTATTTAGTCCTTTATTACCCCTCTCGATTATTGGCTTTGCTGAGGCCGATCTGAGGGCGGCCAGGCACTCCTCTTCGGTGGCTTTGGGATTAACAAATAAAAGATTTTCCTTAATGGTTCCGGCAAAGAGTTGGGTTTCCTGAGCGACATAACTTATTTTTGAACGCAGTTCGTAGGGATTGATATTCAAAATACTTATGTTGTTAATTTTTAAATCTCCCTTACTTGGTTTATATAAGCCCACCAGTAGTTTTACCAAGGTGCTTTTGCCCGATCCGGACGGGCCGACAAAAGCTATTGTTTGGTCGGATTTTATTTCAAGGTCTATGTTTTTTGCCGAGGGAGTATTACTGCCATTATAAGAGAAGCTGAGATTTTTGAATTTTATATTTTTTATTATTCCAATTGATTTTGGGTTTTCGGGAAGAGGTTCCGGTTCGATGTTCAAAATTTCCATAAGAGATTCGTTGGCGGCTTTGGCTTCTTGAAATTGAGAGGCAATGTTGCCAAACTCGCTTAGGGGATTAAAGATAAAAAACGAATAAAAGAGGATGCTAAAAAACTCTCCCAAGGTAATGCTCTGCTGATAGATTAGGAAGAGCATTAAAAGTAATATTCCCGAACGCATTAGATTAACCATTGTGCCCTGGGTGAAACTCATTTTTCTGATCAGGGTGACTTTTTTAAGTTCAAGAGCCAAGATTTTGTCGGTGACTTTGTTTAGGCGAGAAGTTTCTTGTTGCTCAAGGCCCAAGCTTTTTACTAATTCGACATTTCTGAGGGTCTCGGTGGTCGAGCCGGCCAGGTCGGCGGTTTCTTTGAAGATTTCCTCTTGGGCGGTTTTTATTTTCCGGCTAATAAGATAGGTTGCCCAGGCCATTATTGGAACAATCAGGAAAAAGGCTAGACCGACCGACCAATGGACAAAAAAGGCGTAGATTAAAATAAATAAGATTCCAACTAGGGAAACAAAAAGAATATTAATAGAGCTTTGAATGAGAATTTGGGTGTCGGTTCTGGCCTTGTCTAGTTTCTTTAGGAGTTCGCCGGATCTTTGATCTTCGAAAGTGGCGTAGGAAAGAGAAAATGAATGGGAAACGCTGTCTTGGTACATCTTGGCGCCAACTTTTTCCTTAATCGCGCTTACGAAGTAATCTTGAAAGTTTTTTGCTACCCGGGAGATAAAATGAACACCTACGGAAGCAAGAAGAAGGATTATGACTCCACGGAAGAAATCGCTTGATGAAAGCTCGCTGAACTTGTTGGCGTAATTGTCTATTATTAATCGGAAGATTTGAGGGTCCAGGAGGGAAAAGATCTGATTGACGGCTCCCAAAAACAGCGTCAGAAATAGGAGCTTTTTGTATTGTTTTATGTAGTTGAATATTAAAGACACGAATTGAATTATAGCAAAAATTATCCCCGCCGGCTTAGGGGCGGGGAGGTAGTAATTCTCCGGATCGTAAATTACCGGATGCGGACGAGTCGGTGGAGGGAGCCCCAATGTCCGTCAAGCCAAGATAGGGTCATGATCCACCGGCCGTTTTCAAAATGTAGGCAGGGGACGAAGCGATAGCGATAGCTCGAGGGGGAGCTGCTATTTTGCTTCCAGATAGTCCCCGGTAGGACTATTGTGAATTGTTGCCAATGTTCTTCGATTTGGTTTTGATTGGCAAGAATCAACTCTCCCAAATCCTGGCCATTAAGAGCGTTTGCGGTTTCGGCCCTTTCTATCATTTTATGACCAAGGATGGGAGGTTCTCCCCTTGCTAGGATCTTAATGAGTTCAAGCCTGATGACGTTTGTACCCCTCGGAATATCAGTTCCGTTATCATGGGAAGACAACCCCTTGTCGACAAATTGCCGCCTCAGGCTTGGCGTCGGTGATATAGGAACTTGAATTTCGATTTCTAACCGTGCCACGATTCCCTCCGTGAATCTGTTGAAAAAAAATGTCAAATAGCCTTTGGTTGCATAAAAATAGCCTATAATTTCATAGTAGTCAATAGCCGGACAAATTTTTCCAAGCGTTAATTATGTGTCCTTTCGGTAATTTTAATAACTAAGACTATTAATAGTATAATTACATTAGGAGTGTTGTTTTTTAAAATGAAATCTAAAATTAGTTATCGAAAAGGATTTACCCTCCTAGAGCTTTTGATTGTTATTGGGATTATTGTGATTCTCGCAACAATAACTCTTATTGTTTTAAATCCGGCCGAAGTCCAAAAGGAGGCCCGAGACTCTGTAAGGCAAGCCGAACTTTACTTGTTAAATGGCGCTTTTTCGTTTGCTGCCGTTGATAACCCCGATGCTTTTTTGGGATATTATAATGTTGTTTATGTCTCCTTACCCGACGACGATCCAGGTTGCGCTAATCTTGTTCCCAATTTACCAAATCTCCTGGTTGGCTGGACTTATGCTTGTGCAAGCAAAGATAGTTTAAGGAAAGTTGATGGCACAGGGTGGATTCCGATTGATTTTTCAAATCTCTCAGCTTTTACTTTCTCGGTTTTACCAATTGATCCGATAAACAGCGCCGAGGGAGGCCTTTTTTACACCTATGTGGTCGGGAGTTGGGAAGTTACAGCACGTGCAGAATCAGATAAATATAGAGAAGGAGTGGCATCTGTTGATGGGGGAACTAGCGCTTCGACAATAGAAGTTGGATCGAATTTGTCCATAACTCCACCAATAGTTGAATCTCGGACTTCGCTTACTCCGTCCGTTCAATAATTTTCTTTATCTAGATATTACTATGGCTCGAGAATTTTTAGGAACTAATAAGGCTGGATTACGAAGGGGGTTTACCCTTATTGAGCTGATTATTGTGATAGGAATAATTGGAATACTGGCCACGATCACCGTTCTTGCCCTGAATCCCTCCGAAACACAACGTCAGGCAAGAGATGCTGTTAGATTGGCGGAATTAAGATTGATTAATATCGGTCTTTCTATTTATGCCACCGATAACGATAATCCTTTTTTGGGGAATCCTATGACTGTTTATTTGTCTCTTCCAGATGACCAGTCTGATTGCGGAACATATCTTGCTGATTTACCAGAACTACCAACCAGTACGGGTAGTTGGGGCTATTCTTGTGTCAGCGAGGATAACTTGAGAAGTATTGATGGGACTGGCTGGTTGCCGATTGATTTTTCCTCTATTAAATCTTCTCCATTTTCTTCCCTACCCATTGACTCTATTAACGATGCCGGCCGGGGGTTGTATTATAGCTATATTTACGACTCTGTTTCGGGGACGTGGGAGCTAAACGCCAAGATGGAATCCGAAGCGTTTATGGTTAGCGGTAACAAAGATGCCGAGAGTACCGACGGGGGTGATACGGCTGTTTTATACGAATCCGGATCAGCCCTCGATCTCATTCCGGTAGAGATAAATGATCGGAACATTTCTGGCGCCGGCGGACCCTCTTCGGACACAATTCCTCCAGGTGTCGTTGTTGATCTTGTAACAACTGGTGCCACCCAGACCAGTGTTGATTTGGAATGGACAGCAACTGGTGACGACGGCGGAATGGGAACAGCGACCACTTATGATCTTAGATATTCGACGAACGCTATTACTTCAGGCAATTGGGGTTCGGCAACTCAGGTTTCTGGTGAGCCTGGTCCTCATATTTCTGGATTCCTAGAATCCATGACCGTTAGCGGTCTTACGGCAAGTACTGGCTATTATTTTGGAATTAAGGTTTCTGACGAAGAAGGCAACGAGTCTTCTCTTTCTAATATTGCCAACATCACCACCCCCTCGGCATCTCAAGAAATAACGGTTTTGATTTCAGCAAGTTCTACGGCTGAGGGAGGTTGTTATGACACTAGTTATGGGGGAGGAGACTATTACGAATTTTACACTCCTTGGACTATTCCTGGTTCTGGTTCGGTGGCTATCACAAAAGTTTGGTTTTGGCAGTCAAATTCCACCCTAGGATCAGGAGAATCAGTGAAGCTAGCCCTTTATGAATACCAAGATACCTATAACAACAATGGAACTTCTTTTGAAAAAATATCTGAGTCAGTCTCAATTTTTGGCACCGGGAGTTCGGACTGGGTCAATGGATCACTGTCGTCGCCAATTCCAGTGAATCTTGGGCAAACTTACATTTTTGGGATTGCGCCCGGTCCTTCATCGGTTTACTTTATTCCCCAAGATGCCAATCCTTTTTGCGCGGGTTATGCGCCGTCTGTGGGTGGGTACTACACCGGATCTGATGGTAATCTAAATATGTCTGTACCTACGGGAACGCAGTCTAATACCTATAAGTATGGGATGGTTGGCATTTCTTATTTTTTGGTTGATTCTGGAGATATTACGCCCCCGAATATTTCCGGAATTTCTGTTGGAAATTTGACTGATACTTCGGCGTTAATTAGCTGGGATACAAATGAACCGGCCAATTCCGCGGTTGACTTCGGTATCGATACCTTTTATGGAACCTCTGTTTTTAATGGTGCCTACCTGAATAGCCACGAGATAGACCTGATTAATCTGGAGCGCAACACCACCTATCACTATCGGGTGGGATCGACTGATTTATCCGGAAACGAAGCTACTTCAAGCGATTTTGTTTTTACGACGACTAACCTTGGGCCAGATGTTGATCCGCCGACAGTAAGCATAAACTCTCCCAGTGACGGTTCTCAGGTAAACGGAGTTATTAACGTTCAGGGGTCATCTTCTGATAATAGAGGAGTTGTCTCTGTTGAGGTGGCGGCCGGCACCAGTTCTTATAGCTTAACTAATGGAACATCTTCTTGGTCATTTAGTTTGGACACCAATGATTTCTCCGACGGTTTGACCCAAATTATCTCTAGGGCCACTGACACCTCGGGAAATACCAGTACCGACTTGGTCAGCGTCACAATTGCTAACAACGAGATATCTCTTACTGATTGCGGAGTTTTAGATATTCCGGGAGCAACCTATACTCTTCAAAATAACGTTTCTTCTTCCAGAACTTGTTTTGTGGTTGGAGCAAGCAATATTATTTTAGATCTTAATAGCTATGAAGTTAGGTTTGGGACGGATGGGAGCTATCTCCACACCTACGGGGTGGCTATTCCTCCGGGCTATATTAGTCCGAGCCAACGAGAGATATTTTTGGATGATGTTCCTTCCTCAACTTTTGTTGGGGCCGACAATGTTGTTATAAAGAATGGCTCGATAATCCATGGTTTACCAAGCGGAGAAGCGGCGGCTAGCAGTTCGGTTATTTTATCAGTTGAGGGGCATTCCGGAATGGAGGTGGCAAATATCTACGCTTATTATCAAGGAGCCGATTCTTCGGGGATTGGGTTTGTTGAGGACTGGAATGTGAATGTCCATGATAATGTTGTTGAGGGTAACTTGAACCTCATTAGTAATCGCCATCATGCTCAATCAGCCATCGGGATTTCTAAAGTTAGGGGATATGTTTATGTTCGAAACAACAACGTTTATGGCAATGGTCAGTTTGGGATAAGCGTGACTAGTAAAAAAGTTTTTGGTAATTCGGTTACTGGCGCCGAGATATCGGGCAATCAAATGAGAATAAACGGAATAACCACAAACCCCTATCAGTTGGTTGTTACGGGTTTTAGTAAGCGGGATCAGGGGATTACTCTTCGGATATTCAACAACACCATCGAAGCTCCAGGAATTGGAGCGGGGAGTATAAGTAATCGAGGGATGCTTCTTGAGGGGATTGATAGTTCCGCCGAGGGTATTGACGGAGCATTGGTTTACAATAATTACATAGACACTAAAGAGCACGGCAATCAAGAATACGGGGAAGAGGGTTGGACGCATGCGTTTAGAATGCGCGATCCCGATTACGACATTGTTGAGACGAAATTCTTCAACAATGAATTTTATAATAATACTTTTAAGGCCCGGGCTTATTATGTAAGTGGCGTCGAGAATGGCAATGGTTATGGAATAAGAATTACCCTAAGGGACCCCATCCCGGCCGGGGAAGGTCCGAATTTGTTTCACGATAATACTATTATCGCTGAGACAACCAGCCCGCTTGTGGAATCTAAGGCAATAGATTTTGAGGGGCATCATCCCGGAGCCGCAACTGTTTTTAGGGACAATACCATAATTACTAACTCGATATTCTTGAATTTCTCGTGGCAGGGCGGAAGCGGAGTCCTTTTTGATTCGAACGATATTAGTATGGGAGCGAGCCCGATGAATTTCACTACAATAAACTATAATAATGCCGGATCATCAACCGATAATATATTTTTAGATAATAATATTGATCCATCAATAGACCTACTTAATATTGATCAGTGGGTTGGAGGGCCTAATGATGGCCGAACTTTCTTAGTTAAATGGTCATTGAGTATTGACGTTGAAGATCAATCAGCTCAGCCGATTGCCGGAGCTCAAGTTGAAATTAGAGATAAAAATGATAACCTCGTATTCAATGGTTTGACCAACGCCAATGGAATTGCCTCAACGACGCTTGCTGAATATCACTACGATGTTAATTCGGCAATAAAAACAAATTATAATCCCTATACTGTAACAGTTTCCAAAACGGGATATACTGATAATGTTCAGCAAGTTACTATGGACGCGTCGAAATCGCTAAATATGGTTCTTAACCCCTAGCGGTTTATTAGCATGACTATCGGATTTGAAAATAAGAAATCGGGATTTACTCTTTTGGAGCTTTTGATTGTTATTGGGATTATTGCGATTCTCGCAACAATAACTCTTATTGTTTTAAACCCGGCCGAAGTATCAAAACAAACAAGGGATGCCAAAAGAATTTCGGAGTTAAAAACCGTTGACCAGGTATTGTCTTTTTCAATATCTCAAAACCCTGATATATATTTGGGGTCGTCTAGCGTAGTTTATACATCTCTTCCTGATAATCTAGATATTAATTGCGGGAGTTACAGCTTACCATCGTTGCCTGTCGGGTGGAACTATCGGTGCGTAGGACAGAGTGTTCTCAGGAGCGTTGATGGGACTGGCTGGTTGCCGATAAACTTTGAAAGTCTGTCTTCTCCTCCTTTTTCGGCTCTGCCCGTTGATCCTATTAACGATGCTGATTTAGGGCTTTACTACACCTATGTTGCTGGTTCGTGGGAGCTTAATGCCGGAATGGAATCGGGGAAATATAGTTCAGGAGGAAGTCGGGATGTTGTTAACGCTGACGGTGGCGACTCCGATTTTCTTCTTGAAGTCGGTTCAAACTTAAATCTTGTCCCAACGGAGATTAGCAATCGTTTGACGGTTGATGTAAAAGTGGCAACTAGTTGTAAAAATCTCGTTTATAGTCCCGGAAGTAATAATGAATTCTATAATCCCTGGACAATATCTGGGTCTGGCACTAGCCAGATAATAAAGATCTGGTATTGGCAACCCGATACGTCTTTAGCTATCGGGGAAAGTATTCAGATGGCGATTTATGGTGGCAGTGGAGCAGGGGCGGCAATGATTTCGGGATCATTAGTTACTCTGTCGGGAACGGGCGCTATTGGGTGGATATCGGCGGATTTACCAAGTCCGATTTCGATTACACTTGGTCAGACATATGTTTTTGGCATTGGGCCATCATCAGGAGGGTATAATATAGCAAGAGATTTGGGATCTGATTGTTCTTCGTATTCTCCAACCGGGCAGGGGAGTTATTATGCTTCTACTTCCGGCGGTCTCGATTCTTCTGTGCCGGCCTCATCATATACAGATCTCTACGGCAGTATTATTGGAATTACTCGAACCACAAATTAGGCTGGAGGTTATGTTGGTTGAATCTTTTTGTAGATAGGTTATTATTTCCTCCGTCACCCTGAATGCCGGAGTAGCTCAGTGGTAGAGCAGGCCCTTCGTAAGGGTAAGGTCGGGGGTTCGAATCCTCTCTCCGGCTCCACGTAAAGAAGATGGAAGATTTAAGAGAACAATTAAAGGAATTAGAAAAAGAAACCCGCCGTTTAGGCGGGAGGCTTTGACGTTGCCGAAAAGAAAAACAGAGCAAAAGAGATTGAATTTGAAATGGGCGATTCTGATTTTTGGCAGAATCGTGAGTTGGCAGAGGAAAAAATAAAAGAATTAGGAGAGATAAAGGATATAGTTGACAGATATTCAGAGATTGAAGATGGGGTTCAGAATCTTCTGGGAAGAAAAAGTTTTACCGATCAGGATTTCTATTTAGTAAGAAAAAAATTTAGGCAGTTTGAAATAGAGGAGATATTTGCCGGACCTTACGACAAGGGGTCGGCAATACTCGGTGTCTATCCGGGAGCGGGCGGTGATGATGCGGAGGATTGGGCAAAAATGCTTATTGAAATGTATATCCACTACTCGGAGAATCGGGGATGGAAAGTTGATCTTCTTGATGACAATCCTAATCGACGAACAATTGAGATTAAGGGCAAATATGTTTTTGGCTATCTTAAAAAAGAAGCTGGTGTTCATCGGTTGGTTAGGGTATCACCCTTTTCTCAAAAAAAACTTCGCCACACATCTTTTGCTCTAGTAGAAGTTCTACCAGATATTCCGGAAATAGATGAATCCAGAATTACTATTCCCGAAGACGATCTTAAATTCGAATTTTTTCGATCTTCTGGGCCGGGGGGTCAGAATGTTAACAAGGTAGAGACGGCCGTTAGGGTAGTCCATCTTCCAACTGGCATTTCGGCAAGTTCCCAGGTGGAGAGATCTCAGGCCAGTAATCGAGAAAAGGCAACTCGAATTCTGAAGACTAAGCTACTTCATTTGATGGAGAAGAATAAAGCAAAAGAAGTTGGAGAGTTAAAAGTTAAAGTGAAACCGGAATGGGGGAATCAAATAAGATCTTACGTTCTCAATCCTTATAAGCTGGTAAAAGATATTCGGACCGGAGTTGAGACCTCTAATATTGATCAGGTTTTAGGCGGGGAAATTGATGAGTTCATTGAAGCTGAGGTCGAGAAAGAATTTTAGTTTAATTGAGGTTGCAATTGGTATTTGATATACTTAATTAGCTAATCTAATTAATGATTGCTTTTCAAAACGTATCAAAAGTCTACAATAGCCACTCTGTTGCTCTTGAGGATGTTGATTTTGAAGTTGGTCCTGGCGAGTTTGTGTCTTTGGTTGGTAAATCGGGGGCTGGCAAATCGACAGTCATAAGGTTGTTAATAGGCGAAGAAAAGCCGACTAAAGGCAGGATTTTTTTCGGCCAGTATGAAGTTAATAAACTTTACGATAAAGAATTGCCCGCTTTTCGCCGTCACATCGGGGTTATTTTCCAGGATTTTAGATTGTTACCAACTAAAAACGCTTATGAGAATGTTGCTTTTGCCCTGGAAGTTTCCGGTAGACCTCAAAGTGAAATAAGCGAATTGGTTCCCCAGGTTTTAGATATGGTTGGATTAAGTGATAAGCTGAATAATTTTCCCCACGAACTTTCTGGGGGGGAGAAGCAGAGGGTGGCCATTGCCCGATCAATGGTTCATCGACCAGAGGTCATTATTGCCGACGAACCAACCGGAAATCTGGATCCAATCCATACTTTTGAGATTATTGATCTCCTCACAAAAATTAATAAGCTTGGAACGACACTGGTTTTAGCAACTCACAATAAGGATATAATCAATGGTTTGGAAAGGCGGGTTATAACCCTGGACCACGGAAGAGTAATTCGAGACGAGGAGAAAGGGAAATATATTTTGGTGTAGAATTAATTATTGCCACTTATGATAACTACTATTTCGAGGATAATTCATTTTGGAGTAAAAAATTTCTGGCGTAACGGACTTCTCTCGACGGCTACAGTTGCGATTACTGTTTTGGCTCTCTTGGTTTCTCTGGGATTGATTTTGACCAGGGTTGTTACTAATCGGGCGATTGTTTCCGTTCAGGACAAAATAGATATCAGTGTCTACTTCAAAACTACCGTTTCGGAGGATGAGATTTTAAATATCAAAGACTCCCTCGAGAGTCTGTCGGAGGTAAAAATCGTGGAGTATATTTCTCGAGATAAAGCGCTTGAGATGTTTAGAGAAGACCATAAGGATGATTTAGATATTTCTCAGGCAATCAACCTCTTGGACGAGAATCCCCTTGAGGCCTCTTTGAATATCAAAGCTAACAGTCCGGATCAATATGCAATAATTGCCGAAAATTTGGAGGGCCCCGGGATAAAGCAAAATGTCAGCAACGTCAGTTACTACGAAAATCAGGTTGTTATTGACCGACTGGTGGCCATAATATCGAATGTTAATCGGGGCGGCTTGGCTCTTATCATCCTCCTATCCTTTGTCGCCGGCCTTATTGTTTTTAACACTATTCGATTAGCAATTTATTCAAATCGAGAGGAAATTGGAATAATGAGGGCGGTTGGCGCCTCAAACTCTCTCGTCAGGGGTCCGTTTGTTATTGACGGCATTATTGTCGGGATTCTGGCTGCTGTTTTCAGCTTAATTATCGCCGCTCCCATTATTAGTTTTGTTTCCCCCTATCTTGTAAGTTTTATTCCCGGTTTGAATGTTTTCCAATATTTCTATACCCATATTCTTTTCCTCTTTGGATTACAATTGTTATTTGGAATTGGCATTGGAACCCTGTCGAGTTTTTTGGCGGTTAGAAGGTACTTGAAAAACTAAAATTAATCATCTACCATTGGGTGCATGATGTTTGTGAGAGTAATATTATTGGTTTCCAACCTTTAATTATCACTCAACAACGCATACCCACTCAGGACTTGGAGTAAGCTTTGCTCCAGGTCCTTTTATTACCCCGCATTTACGACGATTATTTATCTGTTAATTGAAAGATTAGGGATTAGCTGGTATTATAATAACCACAGATAAACTTGTTCTGGAGAATTTATTCTCCGGCGAGGTAAAGGTCTAAATCCATATTAAGATAAAAATGAGCGGCAAATCGATTTTAACCATCTTGATAATAGTAGTTATCCTGATTGTTGGTTACATTCTCCTCTCGGGTGGAACTAGCGTCCCAGAAGATTCTGGCGATAATACAGAAGATCCAGGAATGGTTGACGAAGGAACGGTAAAAGAGTTCGCGGTTGAGGGTAGCAATTTCGAGTTCTCGATGAAAGAGATCAAGGTTAATGAAGGAGACACAGTTAAGATAACTTTCAAGAGCGTTGAGGGTACCCACGATTGGGTAATTGATGAATTCGATGCTAAAACTAGTCAGCTTGAGGCTGACCAGGAAGAAGTAATCGAGTTTGTGGCTGATCAAGCAGGAACTTTTGAGTATTACTGCTCGGTCGGTGACCACAGAGAGCTTGGCATGGTTGGTAACCTGATTGTTGAGCCAGTAGCGACAGAATAAGGTCTTTAAAACACCCCACTAATTCAAGCGTAGTTCCCCCCCCGGATTTTCGAAGGAGAGGGGCTACGTCTTGGATTGTTGTGGGGTTTTTTAATACTTAATAACAAAGCTATGAATAAAACTATTTGGAGGATCATATTCTGTGTAAATTGGGTCATCATTCTTGGTTTCTGGTGGGCTAATTCCGGTAATCTTATTTTTGGAGGTCTTCAAGGTGCTATGATTTCCCTGGGTCGACTAGCTGGGTTGGGGGCGGTTTATTTGATTCTGTTGCAATTTTTCTACATGGGTCGTACCCCATATTTAGAAAGGGTGTTTGGGCTGGATAAATTGTCGATTATCCATCACCGGAGTGGTCGATGGGGGTTTTTAATATTAATCCTTCACCCTATTTTTCTTAGCTTTGGTTACGGCGGATTTTCTCTTTCAGTTTTCTTATCTCAAATATCTAAATTTATTAATAATTTTGAAGGCGTCTCTGTTGCGGCTTTTGCCTTAATTCTTTTCTTTGTTGTTATCGTTAGCTCTATTTATATTGTTCGTCGGAAAGCCCGGTATGAATATTGGTACTTTATCCACCTGATTGTCTATCTTGCTATTTTTATGTCTCTGGGACATCAATTTGAAATTGGTAGTGATTTATTAGCTAGCAGGATCTTTTACTTATATTGGATTTTTCTCTATATTTTTGTTTTTGCCAATCACGTTCTTTTCAGATTTGTTCGTCCGATTTTTAATTTTTATCGTCATCGTTTTTCTGTCAGTAGAGTGGTGCAAGAAAATCATAATACAACATCTATTTATATTGGCGGGAAAGATTTGGATAAATTTAAGATACGGGCTGGCCAGTTTATTATTCTGCGATTTCTTGCTAAGAATTTCTGGTATCAAGCTCATCCTTTTTCGCTTTCGATTATGCCCGAGGGAGGGGAATTAAGGGTAACTATTAAAGATGTTGGCGATTTCACCTCTCAAGTTCAGGGAGTTAAGGTGGGCACCAAGGTTTTAGTTGATGGACCGTATGGAGTTTTTATAAACACTCCCGCGATCTCGGAGAAAGTTTTAATGATTGCCGGAGGGATCGGTATTACTCCAATTCGGTCGTTAGCGGAAGAATTTTTGAAAGATGATAAAGATGTTGTTATTTTGTATTCAATAAGAACCGAAAAAGATATTGTTTTTAAAGAAGAATTGGAAAAAATAACTAGTAATTGTGGTGGCAGGATAATATTTATAGTTACCAATCAAGATAATTTTAGAGGAGAGAAAGGAAAATTGGATTTGAACAAGATTAAGGATTTGGTACCCGATATTAGTTCAAGAGAGATTTTTCTGTGTGGCCCTCCGTCAATGATGGGTGCGATAATTTTGATCTTGAAAAAGCTAAAAATTTCGACATTTAAACTCCATTTTGAGAGGTTTGCTATGGGGTAGCCTATTTAAAAATCCCCAATATATTTTTGTTGATTTTGGATTTTTAGACTATTATTAGAACTAATATAAAGGTCTTTAAATCATACAAATTAACAGAAACTAAAGTAAAAAATGGGAAAAACAGCATTGTGGATTGCTTTGATTATCGTGGTGGTTGTGGTAATCGCGGTTTTCTCCGGTGGTTCTAAAACTCCAGAGCTTACTGGTGACCCGGTAAAAATTGGGTTTATCGGCCCCCTGACCGGTGATGGGGCTAATATTGGTCAGAATGTTAAGGCGGCCGTTTCGATTGCCGTTGATGAGGTAAATGCCGCCGGAGGAATTGATGGTCGACCCCTTGAAGTTATCTATGAGGATGGCCAGTGTACTGGGAAAGTAGCAACTAACGCCGCCAATAAGCTTATCAATATTGATAAAGTGCCGGTAATCCTGGGCGGAACTTGTTCTGCCGAAACTTCGGCATTTGCTGGAGCCGC
>Ga0066639_10002124_pt1 | contig 17451 bp, 15 predicted proteins | sample CryGeyCG2114_010_2_FD_59504 | JGI IMG/M metagenome (GOLD analysis project Ga0066639, IMG submission 59504) | Groundwater microbial communities from aquifer - Crystal Geyser CG10_big_fil_rev_8/21/14_0.10 | ecosystem: Environmental > Aquatic > Deep subsurface > Groundwater | place: USA: Utah...
CGGAATTTCTCGTGAGTCAACGAATCACCTTCAGTCGGAGTTAACGTGAGTTAAATCGCCATATTTGTAACCATTTCTTAAACATGCTATATTAGTAGCATAAAAAGATGGAAAGTTCTGAAACTCCTAAAAATCCCAGTCTTATTGAACAAATCGCTGATGGGAGTATTGGAGGAACACAAAGAGATAAAGGTGGTAATTGGTCAAAGCAGTATGGACTTTGGGTGGACCAGAAAATAAGAGGATACCTTGATGATTCCCCTAACCAAAGGGAGATTGTAGAACGTCTTGGTGAGGTTGGACTATCTGTTGGAAAACTATTTGCTCTCCAAATGGAGGATACTGACAATGGGAAGATGTATCCTAGTGATCTTGATGCGAGAACTTTTTTAGAAGCTGCACGCACAAATCCATCTGCTGGCGATCCCTATTCTCTCTTGCCCAACCTCCATGATCCCGCTATACCTTATAGTCACGCATACAGGGAGCCACTTTCCCAGCTTAGAGAATCTCTTACAAACCTAAGCCTAAACCCTGATTTGGATGAGTATACAAAAGCTCTTCTGCATGCATATAGTTTTGATCCAGAAAGAACGTCTGATCTTACTGCTTTCCATGATGTAGACGCTACGTGGGTCAACATCCCATCTGATACCAAACTCTTGTTTTTTGCTGAACCTACCGAGCCATATTATGACCCTCTACGAGCCAAACTTGGACAGGATCCAAATGTGGTACAGTGGGCCAAAGATGTAACTCGTAATAATCAACTTGGTCCCTGGAGAAATTTTTTTGAGTTCAGACTTTTGATACAGGAGCCTTCTGTTATCTCAGATGAAGATATTCAGACCATACGAGAAACAAGCAGATCCTTATTTAGCAGGACAAGCGATGTAAACCCTCCAGTAAGTCTCGAATTTCGAAGACTGCTAATCGCTTCAGGAAATGGTGCGTTTCCAGCGAAAGTGGCAAAAAATTATCCTAATTTTAATGATATAAGAGATACTATTGGATATAAAAATATCGTTTACACCAACATGGTCGAACAAGGAGTAGTAACACAATTTGTTCCAACGATAGAAGAATTCTTTGGTGACACGGCACTTAAAGAGTTTGACATTCATCAGCTAACAAGATCAAGCGCCCTTGGTATTGTTGCTCATGAGGAGAATCATCCTTTTCAGAGGCATGAAGGGAACACGGTATTTGAAGAGTTAAAAGCATCAATAAATGGAACAACTGCCCTTATAAAATCCGGCAAATTCAGTGAACGTGACCTACATGCTTTATACTTGGGAATGATCTATGGCTCTCTCTTTCGCAGAAAACAGGTCCTAAAAGCCAGATCAGAAGGAGACGAAAAAACTGAGAGAGGTATTGAAGCATATTATAAGGGAAGTACAATTCTTCTCAATTTCCTCACAGAAAACGGGGCATTTCTTACTACAGATGGACGCGTCACAGATATCGACTATAGCAAGTTTGAAAAGGGAATTATTTCACTCTCTTCACAACTTGAAGCAGTCCGCCAAGGTAGCGTACCGGTGTCAGAGATCAACTCAAACTATGGAAATGAAGACGTCTGGCATCAGTTTAAGTCGAGATCACAAACGTAAATACTAAAACTAATGCAGATTAATACTCAGTTTGGCTAGTGGCATTTTTTCAAGATTCTATTCAGAAAATGTACCATAGGAATTATCACCAATACCCTTTACCATAATGGAATGTGTTTTTTCCTTTCATTATCTCATCATATATATGTCTAGAATGTAAAGGGATAAACATGGTTCCGTCATCATAAATAATCTTTCCATGGCTATCCTCAAAAGAAATATTTTTCTTCAACATGGTAAATCCTACTGATTCATAAAGTTTATATGTTTCTTTTCGAGTATCGACGTTAAGACAGGCAATATCACAGCCTCTTTCCGAAAGTATTTCTAAACCGTTTCTCAACATTTCTGTTGCTATCCCTCTTCCTCTATATTCTTTCTTTACGCATACAGCTCCCATCCCACCAAGATTAATTTTATTATGATGATATTCTATCTCCCTACTAAATAACTTAACATGACCAACTAAGAATTCTTTATCATATACAAGAATTCGTGCAAATTCTTTTGCATAAAAGTGTTCCTCGTTTTGCTGTGGAGTGACATCCGGAAAGCACTCAACTGCAAGTACATCTATTTCGTGTGCGTTGATCGTTGTTATCTCGTTTTGATTGATAATAATTAATTTCAAGTCATCCATATCAGGAGTATAGCAGGTTAATAGAGTAATCGATTAGACTGTAGGTTCAATCTTAATTCGGATTGTGGCATTTTTTGTATTTTTATTGACATATTTCGCACTTTATACTATTTTTTGTATATGCATAGAACAAAAGATAAACGATTTAAGAAAGATTATTCCAAAAAGGATATCATTAACTACTTAAAAGGCGTTTATAGCTATCTAGGCAGACCACCTTCATCTAGAGATTTGAATAAGTTTCCGGGTCCTGCTCCTCGTACAATCATTAGAAGATTTGGATTTTGGTCAAAAGCCCTAAAGGAAGCAGGTATTCGTCCACAAACACATCAGCTTCAAAAAGGCGAACGCTCATACATCAGAGCTAATTGGAGAAAACTAACTGACAAGCAGATAGCTCGTAAACTGGGAGTTACAGAAACTGTTATCAAATATTATCGCATGAACTATAACCTTTGGAAAAATAGGAAAGGTACAGCAAGATCCACTTTTCGAAAAGAAGCACTAAGAGTATATGGAGAAAAATGCGAAGTTTGTAGTATCGAAATTTGTGAATGGCATCATATCGTCCCGAAATCAACTGATCCGAAAGAGTGGTGTATCCTCTGCTCACTATGCCATGCTGCAATAACAAGAAAACTGGTTGAGGTAAAAAACCGAGAAGAGCTTAAAACAATACTTTTACCCTTTATGAGACAGGTTTACACTAAATAAAAACTTTAATTTGGATAATGACAATGTTTGTACTTAACCTGAGTACCATCAGACTTTAATTTTCCGCACCAGCAGGGGTCGTTGCGGCCTAATTTCTTTTTGCCACTAGCTGTGGCAGCGACTTTTGCAGGAGCCTCTGGAGTCTGAACTTTTGTTTTTCCTTCAGTACTTACTTCACTTTGCGGCACGTTTTCAATGGCGTGAGCAAGAGGAGATTTCTCGACAGGTGGATTGGCATGAACATGGATCTTAAAGACACGATGCGCAACCTCATCATCAATCGCTCCAATGAGATTGTCAAACATACGGAATCCCTCGTTTTTGTATTCGACCAAAGGATCACGTTGTCCATATCCACGGAGGCCGATACCTTGGCGAAGGTTATCCATCGCGTCTAGGTGATCCATCCACAGCTTATCAATCACACTCATGAGCACAAACCTCTCAACCTGCCCCATTGTTTCTTCCCCAAGATCTTCTTCTCTTTTCTTGTAGACATCAGTTGCTATTTTAAAAAGATACTCTGTTTTCTCTGCCTGTTCAGATCTCGTCGCAATCTGGTTTACAAGCTGCTTCTGAGAATTTGGGTCAAACGGAATAATTGTGACAAATTCTGAAACAATTTTTTCATTGACATCGCTATCAGTCCCATTAGCTTGAGAGCCAAGAATCTGTGCCGAAACAAGTGAAGAGATACTATTGTCAATTTTTGAAAGAACTTCTTCCTTAAGATCAATTTCACTCTGTTTCCTGTCCGTTTCAGCCTCCAATATCTCTCGTCGTTTGCCATAAATAATCTCACGTTGTTTATTCAATACATCATCGTATTCGACAAGCTGTTTTCGAATATCAAAGTTGAACTTTTCAACTTTTACCTGGGCGTTTTCAATAGCTTTTGATACAAATGGATGTTCAAGCGGCACATCCTCAGGCATATTAAATCTGGTCATGATACCTGCTATCTTATCCCCACCAAAAAGGCGCATGATATCATCATCTAGGCCTACGAAAAATCGTGACTTTCCAGGATCTCCTTGTCTGCCAGATCGTCCCCTGAGCTGATTGTCAATCCGGCGCGATTCATGTCTTTCTGTACCAATGACATAAAGACCTCCAAGCTTTATGATCTCATCATGATCTTTCTTCCACTGTTTTATTTCAGGTGAATTCTTTTTTGCAGAAGGCATATCTCCACCGAGGATAATATCAACACCTCTTCCTGCCATATTTGTTGCTACAGTCACTGCTCCTTTTTTCCCAGCCTGTGCAATAATTTCAGCTTCTTTTTCATGATTTTTGGCATTTAACACTTGATGAGGAACCTTTCGCCTCTGAAGAAGTTGAGAAACAATCTCGTTTTTATCAATTGACGTTGTCCCAACCAAGACTGGCTGGCCGCGTTTGTATGCCTGTTCAATCTCTTCTGCAGCAGCTGTGTACTTTGCCCGTTTGGTTTTGTAGACAGCATCCGGTAAGTCTTCACGGACAATAGGATTGTGTGTTGGGATGACTACCACATCAAGTCCATAAATCTTTTTAAACTCTTCAGACTCTGTAAGAGCAGTACCAGTCATTCCTGAAAGTTTTTCATACATTCTAAAATAATTCTGAAGCGATACTGTCGCAAGTGTCTTAGACTCCCGTTGAATTGGAACACTTTCTTTTGCTTCGATAGCCTGGTGGAGACCTTCTGAGAGACGTCTTCCTTCCATGAGGCGCCCAGTAAATTCATCAACGAGAATTACCTGATTATCCTTGACAATATAGTCTTTTTCACGATGAAACAATGTTCGTGCTTTGAGTGCTGCTTCCAAGTGATACACAGTGTCAAAATCATTCTCATAAATATTTGAAATCCCAAACATTTTTTCGACTTTTCCAATCCCATGATCAGTCAAATGAGCGGTTCTCAGCTTTTCGTCAACTTTGTAATCAATCTCAGGATTGAGTTTTTGAACAATAGTCGAGTATTCATAATACCTTTGCGAAGGAGACTCATCCGGTGCTGAAATAATATGAGGGGTACGCGCTTCATCAATGAGGACTGAATCTACCTCATCAACGATAGCAAAGTAGAAGTCGCGTTGGACCACATGGGAGATGTTTTGAGCCATGTTATCTCTCAGATAATCAAATCCAAATTCGGAATTTATGCCATAGACAATATCAGCCTGATATGCTTCTTTTCGAGTGATTCTGCGAAGATGAGAAAGCCTTTCGTCGGTCGCATGTTCATCTGTATATGTTGGGTCATAAATAAATGATTGTCCATTGATGATTGAGGCGATAGACACACCGAGGAGATGAAAAATTGGTCCCATCCATCCTGCATCACGTCGGGCTAAATAATCGTTGACAGTAACAAGATGGACGCTCTTCCTAGTCAAACTATTGAGATACAAAGCGGGGACAGCTGATAATGTTTTTCCTTCTCCTGTTTTTTGTTCTGCAATCTTCCCATCTGATAAAACAATACCAGCCAGCAGCTGGACATCATAATGACGAAGCCCAGTCGTACGGACTGATGCTTCCCTAACAAGAGCAAATGCCTCAGGGAGAATTGCTGAGATAGACTCACCTTTTTGAACTCGTTTTCGAAGTTCCTCCGTTTTTTTAGAAAAATCTGAATCTTTGAGCTTTTGAACTTTTGATTCAAATGTGTTTATGTCGTCAACAATAGGTGAAATCTTTTTAATATCACTTTCATTTGAATCAAAAAGTTTGTTGAGAATCCCAAGCATAGTGGGTGTATTTTATCATACCTGCCTTTTGCCTGCCTTATGCAGGTCACAACCTTCGGTTGAAATCAAAACCCCCTACACGTGTACGAGCAGGGGGTTACCAATTAATCAATTGGTGTTGAGCCAATGTTATTTCTTCTTTTTCTTAGTTGCTTTCTTTTTCTTAGCTGCCATGGAGTATCACCCCCCTTCGCCCGCCGAAGTTTTAACGAAGGCGGGTTTCGCTCAACCGTTTATCTTCATTCACCCCTAGGTTGTCGGGCTTCGGAGGGGCAAGCCCCCCGATACTAGAAGATTACAGCATCATCATGAGATTTTTATAGGAAAATGTCAAGTGAACCGGTCTGCTTCAAAACAAGGCGTTTTTATTGATCTACCAAGGAGAAAATATCGAGGCTATTTTTGAGAATTCTCACATAAGAGGATTTATTACATCCTTACCAACATATTCACGAAGAACCTCTGGAATAACCACACTTCCATCTTCCTGTTGATAATTTTCCAAAATTGCAATGATTGTTCTTCCTATTGCAAAGGCCGTACCATTTAAGATATGAGCATAGTTTTTCTCTCCTCCGTCACTGTATTTAATGTTCAGACGCCTGGATTGAAAATCAGTGATTGTTGACGCAGATGTCACCTCGCGGTATTTTTCCTGAGAAGGGATCCATGCTTCGATATCATATTTGCGAGCTGTTGGGAAACCCAAATCCCCAGTACACATCTTGATCACTTGGTAAGGAATGTCAAGCATCTGAAACAGCTTTTCCTCAAGTGACAACAAAAACTCATGTTCTTTATCATCTTCTCCTTCTTTGACATATGACACCATTTCGACTTTGTCAAACTGATGAACTCGAAGTATACCCCTCGTGTCTTTCCCATATGATCCAGCTTCACGCCTAAAGGCAGTTGAAAACCCAACGTATCGAAGAGGCAAGTTTTTGCCTTGCAGGGTCTCTCCCTGGTGCATAGGGACAATACTGTGTTCTGCCGTGCCGACGAGAACCAGATCGTCTTTTGGAATCTGGAACATGTCCTCTGAGCCTCCGTGTTCCATGTACCCCATGCCCCTCATCACGTCCGATTTAATAAGAACCGGCGGAACTATGGGTGTAAAGCCTTCATGCATCAACGTTTTCATTGCAAGCTGCACGAGCGCGAACTCCAAAAGTACCCCTTCATTTTTCAAATAGTTAAACCGCGCACCTGAGACTTTTGAAGCAGACTCAACGTCGATAACATCAAGAGATTCTCCAAGCTCCAGATGGTCTTTGGGAGTGAAATCAAATTTTGTCGGTTCTTTATACGTCCGAACAACGTCGTTTTCCGACTCGTCTTTTCCAACTTTCACATCGTTTTTTGGAAGATTGGGGATCTGGGAAAGCGCAGTATCAAGCTCGTCTTTTACCGCATTCATTGCAGCTTCTTCTTTTTCCAACTTTGTCCTCAACTCTCTACCCTCAGCGACCTGCTCATCACTCGGCTTTCCTTGTATCCCTGATGTCAGCGCGTTTCGATCTTCACGGAGTTTCTGAACGATCTGAGACAGCTCCCGATACTTGTCATCAATATCGAGAATATGCGCTACGTTGACAGGATATTTCTTATTCTTGGCCTGCTCTTCAACCTTCTTCGCATTTTCCCGAAGAAATTTAATATCAATCATAACTAGACGCTAAACGCTAATTCACTAGACGCTAGCTACGCCGATTATATCGTTTCCAACCCCAGCGGTCAATTTATTTGCGAACATTTGCTATAATAAACACATGAAAACTATTTTTGGTAAATATATCGTTACTGATCCAAAAATTCTCGTTGGAAAACCTGTTGTTAAAGGCACGAGGATTCCTGTGGACTTAATACTTAAAAAGTTAGCACAAAACGTACCTACTGAAGAAATACTGAAAGACTATCCAAGGCTTATAAAAAAACAGATCCAAGAAATCTTGGCATATGCTCATTCGTTAGTTGCAAAAGAAAAAGTTTACCCTCTTGAGTCATAACCCAAATCCATGGCAAAAAAGCTTCAATTTCTTGCTGATGAAAGTCTTGAGTACACTCTCATCCTTCATATAAGGCAACAAGGCTTTGACATCCAAGCCATATCAGAAACACTTTCAAGTATTTCAGATGAAGAAATTCTAGAAATTGCGATAAGGGAGAAGAGGGTTATTCTCACAAATGACAAAGACTTTGGTGACCTCGTCTTTCTTCACAAGCTCTAACACAGCGGAATAGTTTTATTCAGATTAAAAAGTGAGTTAGTAAAAGATAAAATACGTGCATGGAACTTGTTAATAAAACGATACAAAAACAAACTTGAAAACAATTTCGTTGTCATAGACGAAAATAAAATCCGCATCCGCTCCTTTTAACTCTCATAGCGGAATTCGCGTCCAAGCCAAGGGGTCAATTTATTGACTGTGAACTTACGATATGGATTATAATCCTTACTGTATGGTTTTAACTGCAACAGAAGGCCCGCCTGTTCCAATGCCTGAAAGGTCGCCTCTACTAGATATTGTTCAGGGAAATTTTGGTTTTCACTTCACAATAGATAGGGGATTACCTGGTGCTTTTCAACATGGACTCTTGTCAAGGGATGAAGAAAGAAAACGGGGTCTCAATACGAGAATCCGAGCCTCCAGATCTAACCCGGATATGGTTTATTTCACGACTAGAATCAACAATTTATATTTCCGCCACAACCCAGATACGACTCTAGAAGATACGCTGAGTGAAGTTATAGGCATAGCTATTGATAGACCTGACTACGCCCGGGCAAAAGAGGGACACTTTGGTGAACAGGATCAAGTTGAACCTAACAGATTCCGCGCTCTTGTATTTCTTGATCGAAAAGTTTCTGAGAAACCCTTTTCTAGGGGGATAGATCATTACGATGCTTATGAACTCGGCGAACCTTTACCTGAAAAAACTCTGTTAGATAGAGCAAAGTTTTTGAGGGCAAGGAGTGAAGAGGCTGGAGTGGATATTCCTATCTATGGTGTGTCTGGTGATATGTTCTGGCCGGAACGGATGCAACGAAACGATGTCATTAGAGCGATTCGTGATACAAAAAAAGATGTATAAACTAACATTGAAAGATTTAGTCAGCTGCTTTCACATGAACGGATGGGTGCTTAGCTAGCGCATTCTTCCAGGCGTCAAGAAGCTCTGTCGTCGTCAGAACTGGTGGATAAAACTCCTCAATCTCCTTCTTGAGAAGTATATCGAGCTCAGGTTTATCCGTCGCAATTGCATCGGTAAGGACAACCACATATACGTCAGCATCATTGTACATATCAATAAGTGTAGCTAATACGCACCGATTCGTGCGGACTCCAGTGAGAAACACAACTTTTGCACCGCTTTCTTTTATATAGTCCTTCATCTCCTGCGTATACGCAGATTGGCCGGTTTTCTCAAAGACTCGCTCTTCCGGTTTAACATCCATAATAATGTCTGCACCAGGTGTTCCTCGGACTGCCGCCACGCCAAGTTCTTCATCCTCAGGAGTTGCGACTTTTTCATGCCGTATGGCACGAGCCATACGTGCTTTATTGCGTCCCCCAATGTTTTCAAAATTTTGCGTAAATACCACTGGCTTTTCTAGCGCTCTAAATGCATCTGTAACTGCTTGTGCTCGAGGAAGCGCTTCCTGCGCCAGATCAATGCTCTGATGCCAAAGCTTGTTGCATTTACCCTCTGGACTGACATAATCACGCTGCCAGTCGATATTGATAAGCACGGAGGAAGTTGCCGGGTCTAGAATCTCCTCCATCATCTGCCGATCAAGTTCTGCCAAGGCTGAAGAAGCATATTGATTCTTCCTCTGAGTCTTTACATCTGTCATATGTAAAATGTATTATACCATCTCGGATTTATCTAATCGGGCCTCCTCAGCAACAAACGGTAGTTACCAATACGCTTCTATAAACCTTGACGCTACGTCTAATTGCAAAAAAAATGACTTGCTATACTAGATCGAATGAATCTTGTATCTCCTGAGGGTGCTGTATCAAGAGCACTATTCCAGTTCTTTCGGAAGATACACACAATTCAGTTGTCGCATTCGTCTGGGGGGACAACCACGTTATAGGAGTATCCCCGGATAGTGCGGAAGAACGCCGTACTCGTGCTTCTACCAGCTATGAAAGAGCTGCCAGAGGAGGCTCTCCTCTCGACACAATACGTACTATGACTAACTGGACTCGTGAAAAAATAGAAAAGGGGAACGCCGAGTTAGTAACAGCTATTAATGAGACTTGCGCTCAGAGATTCAAAAATACGACAGACCCTCAATCTTATGAAAACGCGGTGAACGGCATGTATTTCATTGTTTACGCTTTCGATCAGGAACTCGTAAAACAGACCAAATCCTTCTTTCGAGTATCCAGGGCTCTTGCAGGCTCCCCCACACTTGCAGAGCAAGCAAGGCAAATCTTAACACAGGATCCTCCGGAGCTTCCATCTGAACAAAGATCTCTAGGAAGCCTTGTAGAAAAAATAAGAGGAGCATTTATTGCAGAAGGCCTTGGACAAGAAGCTTCTGATCAATTCGCATGAGGCGCAAGACAGATGTATCGGATACTTGCCTTACCCGGACTTACTGATATGTGGAATAAAGCTAGAAAAGGAACGGAACCTGACTCCACGGTCGGTCCATTTCCTCCAAAAATCTCTCCTGAAGCAGCGTAACTATCTCATCAAGACGCAGATTATGAAACTCTCTTCCCTCTCTCTCAGCTTGCTCTTGTATATCTGATAAGAGACGCGGACTTACAACACCTGTCATTGGCAGATTAAAAAACTCCCACCCTTTTTGCACAGATCTGGGGTTATGTTGTCGTATAATCGCAAATGCGTTTGCTTGTTCATGTGGAGGAAACTGCAATACTTCTCTCCCCGCCCTCAATTGTTGAGTCGGCTCTTTATTTACAAAATAGAACGTACGAAATACCCATGGGTCAGTCATTGCTTCTATAGTCTCTACGATTTCTGAAGCTATGCTCTTATTTTGCCCTAACCTCGTAAGCCCAGACAAATCGACAACAAGAGCGATATGGAGTTTGGGTTTAATGCTTTTAACACCATGCCAGATCTCCTCATAAGAATCGTTTAGGAGAGAAGGTGCGATTTTTCCAATTGCATCCCAATTCACATCATCAGCAGGCCTGAGCGAAAAATCTCCCGATCTACCGACTCCCAACAAGCCTCGTAGCTTTTCTCTATCCTCTTTCGCACGCGATGCAGTAAAGTAATTTTGTAATGTTGGACTTTTCATAAACTGTCTTGCTGTACGTACAACAAGCGCTTTTTCAATCACTGTTGGCAAATCTTCACCGCTTGCTCTTCCCGCAAAAAAAGACTCAGGAGATACATCAACGATGAATTTTCCTACTCCTATATGCAGATTCCTTAATCTTAGCGTCAAATATCGAGCAAGGGTTGTCGCACCCTGCCCTTCTGGAACGACTATAAATGATCTTCCGCTCTCTGATGCAGAATCTATTACACCCCCCATTACATGCATCTGTTCCAAATCGAGAATAAACTTCCCATCAGGAGATAGCAACTCTTGATCTGATAGGGTGCCAAGTTCAGGGAACGTATTTGGAAACCAAACACTATCCTTCCATTTTTCAAAATTACGTGTAGCCAATGGAGCCTCCCTGTTCGGTCTTTCACGAGCTGAGAGATCAGTTGAGATAAAAACTGTGTTTGCGATATAGGGGCTTGTCTCTTGCTCTCTTGTAATAATGCCTATTCCCTTAAGCATATGTAGCGCTTTCCGCATTGTGTCTGCTGTGACGTTATATTCATCGCATAGATTCGATATTGCAGTGATAACACCATTAAGAAAATCCCCTTCAACTATCCGTCTCAAGATGTCACTTGCAATCTCCTGATATCGAAACGTGCCATCTAATTCATGGGTAAGAGATTCAATGTCCACGATTCTTCCACTACCATATACGCGCTCTCCTCTCGAGGGTAAGAACGCTCCCTGAGAGGCACTTGCTTCAGATATCAAACCCCTAGCACCTGAGAAAGAGTCCTGCCTCGTTTTTGTGTGAGTAGTCGGATATACTTGACCTTCTGCATAAGTAGGATTGATATCTGATGGATCTTTTGGGCCAGATGGTACACCACGACTAGAGTCTGGGTGAACAGTAGCACCCAATCCCAAGGAAGACTCCGAAGCCAAACTGGCTCCAGAAGGTGGCTGCAAGCCACCACGATTGCTTCTCGGGTTTATACCGATTTCTGGTCCGGTTGGTAGACTTTCTCGCATAAAGTCCTAATACTATAAGGTATAACGTAAAGTGAAGGTCAAGTGATAGTTTATTTATTGTATTTTTGATATACTCTAGCATAGTAAACACGTGAATACCAAAGATTTACTCACCATCAATCAGTTTTCGCAAATCTGCCGGACGACTCCACGGACAGTGAGATTCTACGAGCAAAAAAAGCTTATTGTACCTACGTATATCGATCCGTTCACAAAATATCGTTATTATGAAAAGGAAAAGCTGGTTAGACAATTTCTTCGGATAAAACTCTTACAAAACTTCCATATGCCCTTAAGCCATATAAAGAAAATTGTTGATCAAGGAATCGTTGAAACGTCAATAGATCAGCAATTACAAAAGGGGAAAGAAGAAATAGATGAACAGCAGAAAGAATATGCGTTCCTTCAGCACATGAAAGACTTTCTTTACTATAGGGATGATCTCGGAAAACTGCTGCAAACTGAATATGTCGGACCATTCACTATTCTCGCCAGAAAATTTCCTCGTGTTGAATACGAAAAAACAAATCTTTATTCTCAGGAATGCAAAAAAGATGCACAAACATACGGCATAAAAACAAAAGACGAATATATGATGTTTTATGAAACCAGGTACTATCGACCAAAAACATCATATGTTGAGATTTGGCAAATATGTGAAGGCAAAGAAGAAACAAAAAAAGAAATTCCCTCAAATTATTCGTTCGTGTCGTTTCCAAAAACAAAAGCGCTCACCTATCTCTATCGCGGACCATTTACCTACTTCATGCTGCTCTACAAACAACTCAACGAGTACATCGATGAAAATAAGCTTGTTAAAGGGGTACACTCATTCGACTACTATCTGAAATATCAAATAAACACGCCCTCACAATACGACTACCTCACCAAAATCTGCTTCCCAATTGAATAACACGGGGAAAGCACAAGATCGTGCAGATCAAGAGCAATCAAATAGTGCAAATATACTAGTATATTTGCACTAACGTACCAAAAGATCTAAATAGTTGACTCGAGTTTTTTGATTTTGGCGATGTAGAAGCCTTCCATCGTCTCTGTCGGGAGAATACGGAGTGTTTTTGAAAGATCTGGGTGGAATGTCTTATTTTTGTACGATGTCAAACCGGGAAGAGAATCAACATCTTCAAACTGCACCTCTTCAAGCTCAATGCTATTACCTTCTCTTTTCAAAAGCCAATCGATGACCATTTCGTTTTCTTCAAGAGAAAGTGTACATGTTGTATACACAATCGTACCGCCAACTTTGACGCTTGAAACTGCTGAACGAAGAATGTGTTTTTGTTTGCTTGATAATATTTTTCCTTTTTTCGGCGTCCAGTCCTCATACGTCTTTGGGTCAGACGCAACAAATCGTCCCTCCATGCTACAGGGAACATCAACAAGTGCTTTGTCAAAAACCTCAGGATATTTTTGCCATATCCTTTCTCCAGGAATATGCAAGATGTTCGTATTTGTTACTCCCTGGCTGTGTAAATTGAGCTTTAATTTATGTAGTCGTTTCGGACTTACATCATTTGCTATGATAGTTCCCGTATTGTTCATAAAAGATGCCATCATCGTCGTTTTACTTCCAGGGGCAGCTGCGATATCAAGAATATAATCGTTTTCCTGAGGGTCTAATACGAGAACAGCGAGCATACTTGAAAGGCTTTGAAGATATATCTGCCCATGTTTATATATATCTGAATCAAGAAGGAGTTTTTTGTCTCCATCTATCACAAACGCATCAGAATACCAATTAACCTCTTGAATCTTTAGACCAAGACCTGCTATCTGATTTAGTATCTCTTCTCTCTTTCCCAGTAAACGATTGAGACGAAATGATGTTTTTCGGGGAGAAGCTAAACAAGAAAGTATTGTCTCTTGTATATCATGAGGATATATCGTCGAAAGCCTGTCAGTAAATGTCTGAGGAAGTGAATGACTACGACTCATCGATTATTTCTTCTTTGATGTAGTTTTTCGTGAAGCAGACGCTTTAGGAGAAGTTTTTTTCTTGGTTACAGATTTTTTGGCAGTAGGCTTCGTAGGAGAATCAGACGCAGTTCCTTTTTCTTTGATTTTTGAAAGCGAAGACTTAAGTCGAGCGGCTTTATTTGCATGGATAATATAATTCTTTGCAGCCTTATCAATCTCTGAAAATGCTTTTTTCAGATTTTCATCAGTTGGACTTGCTTTTGCTGCCTTGACTGCACTTTTATAAAGATTTCGAAGTGTTTTGTTACGAAGAACACGTTTTTTATCCTGGCGAAGTTTTTTCTTTGCGTGTTTTAGTATTGGCATCGGAGTATTTTAGCATGTTATACTAAGAAATACAATCTCTATGCCTACAGACCTCCTCAAACGGAGTATTTCTTTATTGCTCAAAAGTCAAACAAATATCCTTACTGCCGCATTTGTCATAATGGGGACTGTCGTCCTTTCCCAGCTATTGGGAATTGTAAGACAACGCCTCCTTGTTTCTATTTTTGGAGCATCAAACATCTTAGGAATCTATGACTATGCACTCCTTATTCCAGATACAATTTTCCAGGTAACTGCTGCATCGGCGCTCTCCTCAGCGTTTATTCCTGTATTCTCAGAATACCTTACAAAAGGCAACAAAGAAGAAGCCAATCGTATGGCATCTACACTACTTGTACTAGGTCTCTCTGTATTTTTTGTTTTGTCACTAGTCCTTTTTATTCTCGCCCCTTATGTTCTGACTATCTTTAACCTTGGAAATGAGTTTACAGCTGATCAAATGACACTCATGGCTAATATGATGAGAATCGTACTCTTTGGCCAAATGATTTTCATTGTCGCATCATTTTACACAGCACTTCTTCAGTCGCATAATCGTTTTTTTATCCCTGGTTTTGCAGCTGCACTCTACAACCTCGGAGCTATTATCGGGATTTGGACGCTTAGTCCACACATTAATATTTATGCTGCACCAGTTGGTCTTGTTCTTGGATCGTTGCTCTACGTTATCATTCAATTACCAATCGCTCGAAAAGTTGGTTTTTCTTTTCTTCCCACTCTCTCATACATCAAGTCAGGTGGCGTCTTGAGAATACTAAAACTCATGATTCCACGATCTATTTCAATTATTATTTTCCAGATTGGAACACTAGCTCTCGCATCTATTATTTCTCTCCTTGCCGATCCTGGACGAATGAATCTTCTGTATAACCTAGCAAAGACGTTAGCATATGCACCTGTATCACTTTTTGGTCTGACTATCGCCCAAGCAGCGTTTCCCGTTCTCTCACGTGCAAAAAATGACATAAAAACGTTTAGGGAGACATTTATTTCAAGCTTCAATCAAATGTTATACCTTATTCTCCCGGTCTCAGCACTTATCCTTGTATTAAGGATACCTGTAGTACGTCTTATTTATGGCGCAGAGGCTTTTGACTGGGATGCAACAGTACTCACAGGACGAATCCTCGCCTATCTTTCGATCTCTATTTTTGCTCAAGGACTGACAATGCTTGTCTATAGAGCATATTGGGCACTTCAAAACACTATGATTCCACTTGTTGTTGGGACAGTCTCTACTGCGTTTATTATTGGATTTGCATATTTTATGGTCGTATGGAAAGGTGAAGGGATTGAAAGTATTGCCCTTTCACTTACACTTGGAAGTATTTTTCAACTTTTCATTTTGCTAATCATCTTGGATCGAAAAGTTGGAGGATTTGAAAAATGGCACGAACTTGTCTCACTCTCAAAATTCTTTATCTCGACTCTCAGTACAGGATTTGCAATCTATATACCAATAAAACTTCTAGACCAACTTGTCTTCGATACCACACGTACAGTCAATCTTATTATGCTCACCGGAATTTCTACACTCGCAGGACTGAGTCTCTATCTTTTCCTGACATGGTTTCTCTCAGTCAAAGAATCCAATACCTATCTTCTGATGTTTAAACGAATTGGAAATTGGAAAGATATCCTCAAAAGATCTGATGAGGTGCTGGATAGTTCACGATATACATAATCAATAAAAAAACCGCTCTCGCGGCTTCTCTTTTTCCTACATCCCACGTGCTACGCGCTAATAGTCCATTCCTCCCATGCCTGGCATTCCGCCGCCCATGCCACCTGCTGGAGCTTGGGGATTTTTCTCTGGAAGATCTGTTACGAGTGCCTCAGTAGTGAGAATCATATTTGCAACACTCGCTGCATTTTGAAGGGCACTTCGTGTCACCATTGCTGGATCAACAATTCCTGCTTTAAGCATTGAGCCAAACTCCATAGTCAGAGCGTTAAAACCATAATCATCTGTTGTTGCCTCTTCGACTTTGTGAAGGATCCATCCCTCATCAGCTCCAGCATTTTTGGCAATCCAACGAACAGGTTCTGAGAGGGCTGAGTAGAGAATATCGACACCGATCTTTTCATCATCCATTTTCAAACTTTCTTTTACTTTCTCTAATGCCTTTCGTGATCGAAGAAGTGTCACGCCGCCGCCAGGAACGATGCCTTCTTCAAGTGCAGCTCGTGTTGCTGCGACAGCATCATTTACGCGCTCTTTTTTCTCTTTCATCTCAATCTCTGTTGCCGCGCCGACATTGATAACAGCCACGCCACCTGAGAGTTTTGCAAGTCTCTCTTGAAGTTTTTCTTTGTCAAAATCAGATGTTGTTGATTCAATAGCTCTTCGAATTTGCGCCACACGAGCTTTCAAATTTGCAGATGAACCCTTGCCGCCGATGATTCGAGCGTTTTCTTTATCAGCCCAAACTTTATCAGCTCGACCGCAGTCTTCAAGGGTTACGCTATCAAGTTTTCGGCCTGTATCTTCTGAAATAACTGTGCCTCCTGTCAGGGTTGCGATATCCTCAAGCATTTCTTTTCGTCTATCACCAAATCCTGGAGCCTTGATTGCAAGTGTATTAAATGTTCCACGAAGTTTGTTAACAACTAATGTTGCTAAGGCCTCACCTTCAATATCATCTGCGATGATAACTAAATTTTTAGAAACTTTAACGAGATTCTCAAGGAATGGAAGGAGTTCATTGAGAGCAGATATTTTCTTGTCTGTAATGAGGATATATGGGTCTTCAATTTCAGCCTCCATCTTGTCGGAATTGGTCACAAAATAAGGAGATGCATAGCCCTTATCAAATTCCATTCCTTCTTTGTATTCAACTTCTACCTCAAGACCGCGGCCTTCTTCGACAGTCACAACACCGTCTTTTCCAACTTTTGAAAGCGCGTCAGCGATAAGTGTCCCTATTTTCTCATCCTGAGCCGATATTGTCGCAACTTTGGCAACGTCGCTATCTTTCACTGGTTTTGCGAGTTTTTTGATTTCTGCGACAACAGCTGAGACGCCTTTATCAATTCCCTGACGAAGAATCATTGGATTTGCACCTGCTGTGACATTTTTCATTCCAGCGTTCACAATAGATTGAGCAAGGAGTG
>Ga0066639_10002129_pt1 | contig 17422 bp, 15 predicted proteins | sample CryGeyCG2114_010_2_FD_59504 | JGI IMG/M metagenome (GOLD analysis project Ga0066639, IMG submission 59504) | Groundwater microbial communities from aquifer - Crystal Geyser CG10_big_fil_rev_8/21/14_0.10 | ecosystem: Environmental > Aquatic > Deep subsurface > Groundwater | place: USA: Utah...
AACGCGGGAAGCCCGGCACGGTTCGGTTTATACTTCTAAAGGAAGGGTTGATTTAAATAAAGGAGATAGAAAAGGAGATGAATTAGTTATTGAAAAAGGATGTCTTTGTCCGGCTTGTTTTAGCGATAGTCGGACTTGTTCTTTGGGGATGACTAAAAAAGAACTGAAAGAAAAATTGAAGTTTGGAGACAAAGAAGAAAAAAGTGAAATGGTGAGACTATTAACTTTACATAATATTTTTTGGTTTCAGAACTTAATGAAAAAAATAAGAGAGTCTATAATTCGAGGAAAATTTAGTGAATTTAAGGAGTCTTTTTTGAAAAAATATCAGGGAAGATAAAGAAGCTTGACTTTTATTCTGAAGTTAAGTAAACTTTCGGTGAGCACTTTTATAAAAGACCTAGAAAACCGTGATATTAAAGTCGTGCACAGCTTTAACATCTTAGGACTCTAGGGCTCTCTTGTTGATGGGAGGGAGAGTTTTTCTCTCCCTCCCAAGCCAAATTCTAATATTTATTATTAGAATTTTTTATTTCCCTTTTCTTAAAAAATAGTTTAAAATTTATCCAGAACATTAAATAATACAAAAAATTAGGCCCGAGGAGCTAGAAAACATTCTATCCATTTACTTGTATAAACCTGTTTCTCTTTCTTTTTCTTCTCCTTGGCTTGTTATTAAGTCAAGGTTCTTTTCCTTTCAGGGCAAGTAAGCTCCTCGGCTTCTTAAATTCAAAACCCCGATAAAAATCGGGGTTTTTTTATTTTTAATTTCTCTTTAATTAAAATCCACCTTCGGGCATATGCATATGTCCGCCGACATCATTATTTTTCTTTTCAGGAATTTCAGCAACTACTACTTCCGTAATTAACATTAGAGAAGAGATGGAAACAGCATTCTCAAGAGCGGAACGAGTGACTTTAGTTGGATCAATAATTCCTTTAGAAAGCATTTGGCCATATTCACCAAGGGAGGCGTCATAGCCAAAATCATCTTTTTCAGAGAGAACTTTGTCTAAAATAACTGAACCTTCAACGCCAGCATTTTCAGCAATCTGACGCAAAGGAGCATAAAGTCCCTCTAAAACTATTTTGGCGCCGACAATTTCAGGAAGAGAATCCTTATCAAAACTGGCAATAAGTTCTTTAACAGATTCAGCGGCGCGAACAAGAGCAACCCCCCCACCGGGAACGATTCCTTCTTCAATGGCGGCTTTAGTAGCAGAGACAGCATCTTCAATACGATGTTGTTTTTCTTTTTGTTCTACTTCAGTTGGAGCACCGACTTTAATGACGGCGACACCGCCAGAAAGCTTACCAATTCTTTCTTGTAATTTTTCTTTATCAAAACTTGATTCAGTGCTTTCAAGTTGTTTTTTAAGTTGAGCAGTTCTTTTTTCTATTTCTTCCCTATTTCCTTTCCCGCCAACAATCGTGGTGTTGTCTTTATTAGAAACTGTGCGATGAGCTTCTCCAAGATCAGATAACTCTACGCTTTCAATTTTTTTACCAAGATCTTTAGAAATAAAGTTAGCGCCGGATATAACAGCAATATCCTGAAGCATCTCTTTTTTGCGATCACCATATCCAGGAGCTTTAACAGCTATAACATTAAATGTGCCTCGTAATTTATTAAGAATTAAAGTAGTTAAGGCTTCACCCTCAAGATCATCAGAAACTATTAAAAGTTCTTTTCGGCCACTTTTAACAACTTTTTCTAAAATAGGCAGAAGATCATTGATGGCAGATATTTTTTCATCAGTGACAAGAATATAGGGATTTTCTAAAACAGCTTCCATTCTTTCCTGATTAGTAATCATATAAGGAGAAACATAACCTTGATTAAACTGAAGTCCTTCAACAGTTTCTTTAGTGAGTCCTAGAGTTTGAGATTCTTCAACAGTGACAACGCCATCTTTGCCAACTTCACCGATAACTTTAGCAATTAATTTTCCAATTTCTTCATCACGAGCAGAGATAGTGGCAACCTGTTCAATTTCTTCAGGGCCATTTATGGGTTTAGAAATTTTAAGAAGACTTTCTAAAGCTTTTTTGTAAGCTTTTTCCATTCCTTTATGTATGCCAACTGGATCAACTCCGGAAGCAATATTTTTTAAACCTTCTCTAATTAAGACTTGAGCTAAAACAGTGGCAGTGGTCGTGCCGTCTCCAGCAACGTCGTTGGTTTTAGAAGAAACTTCTTTTACTAAAGAAGCGCCAATATTTTCAACTTTATCTTCTAAATCTATTTCTTTGGCAATAGTGACGCCATCATGAGTGATAACCGGAGAACCAAAACCGCGATCAATAACAACGGCTCGTCCTTTTGGGCCGAGAGTGACTTTAACAGCGTCAGCTAATTTATCAACACCAGCTTTTAAAGCGGTGCGAGCTTTTTCATTAAAAAGAATTTGTTTGGCCATATTTTTAAAATTTTAATTTTAAACTTTTAGATATTTTATTCGATTATTCCTAAAATATTTTCTTCTCCGACTATATAATAATTTTTTTCTTCAATTTTGATTTCATCAGCTGAATATTCTTTAAAAATTATTACCTCCCCTTCTTTAACTTCAAAAGAAGTTTTTTCTCCTTTTTTATTTCTTTTTCCACTCCCTAAAGCGATAACTTTTCCTTTTATCAAGTTTGAGTCTTTTGCTGAATCAGGCAAAATTATTCCCGACTCTGTTTGTTTTTTATCATCTATTTTTTCAACTAAAACCTTGTCAAAAAGTGGTTTAAACATATAAATTTTATTATTCCTTTAAAAAAGGAATTTATTTTAATTTTAAGTTATATATATTTCTACGAAAGCAGAAATATGTTCACTATCTAATACAAGCAGTATTTTATTCTTATTTCACTAAATCGTCAATAATGAAACTTAATCTCTTTATCAGTATATCTAACTATTCCCCCTTCTCTGATTTCAATTCCGCGCATATTTCTTTCAATCTTTTTTATCTGAAGCCATTTAAGCCATTTTTCAACAAAATCGCCAAGTTTACCTTTAAATAAATTTTCCAAGAAAAATTTGAAAAAACTGCCTTTTTCGGCAAAGTGTCTTAAATCTTCTTCATATTCTCTTTTTTTCTCAACTTTTTCCAGTTCGGAAAAAAAATTTATCATTTTTTCTTTAGGGCCAAAAAGAGGTATAAGATAGAGATGTAAAACGGCTCGCTCTTCATCGTAGGGCAATCCCGGATCTTTAACTTCTTTAGTAAAAAAATGACTTAGGCAAATTTTATCTTTTTGTTCATGGCGACCATGTTTCGGTTTTCGACTTAATCCTAAAATTCCAAACCAGATTTTACTGAAAAAGCGAGCAGTAAAGATTCGGCCATCCCTTGTTCTAATTAAAACATCAAAGTCGGAGTCTTCTTTAATGTTGCCAACAGCCATAGAGCCGGTTCCGAAAACTAATTCAATAAAAGGAAGGTAGCGAAACCATTTGGCTTGTTTTAAAAATTTGAACCATTTTTCATCACGCAAAACATCTCGATGTCTTTCTTTTAAATTCATATCTCTTTACTCCTCTTCTTTAGGCTTATCAATCATTTCTACTTCTACTCCGGCAGATTCTCCACTTATTCTTAAAATATCCTTATCAATCTTACCTAATTCCTTATAGGCAAAATTATAACTATTAACAGTGGTTGAAAGATTGTTTCCTACTTTCTTAAAATAACTCTCATAGGCCCCAATATGCTTTCCTAAGTCCTCTACTCTGTTTCTTATCTCTTTAGCCGACTCTTCAATCTTAAGCGCCCTTAGGCCATGCAGGATGGTTTGGAGATAGGCATAGAAAGTAGTTGGTGAAACAATAATCACTTTTCTTTCTCGAAAAGCATATTCAATCAAATCGCGAGTATTAACTTTTATAGCACCGACTTGATTAACAAGCAGGTCATAATAAATTCCTTCGGCGGGAATAAACATAAAAGCAAAATCAGTGGTGTTTTCTTTGGGTCGGATATATTTGGAAGTTTCATCAATTCTTCTTTTTAAATCTGCTTTAAACATTTTTTCCAAATCTTCTTTTTTCCCTTCATCTCTTTCCTCAACTATTTTATTATAATTTTCTAAGGAAAATTTTGAGTCTACGGGAATAATGCCTTCTTTAGTAAAAATGACAGCATCAACAATTTCACCGTCTTTAAATTTATATTGAATTTCATAGGCGGAAGGAGGAAGAATATTTTTTAAAACGGTTTCAAGCATATACTCGCCTAAAATTCCACGCTGTTTAGGATTCTTTAAAATATTTTCAAAATTTTTAAGCTGGTCGGCAAAACCGACAACTTGTTTATTTGTTTCACCAATTTTTGTTAGTTCTTCTGTTACTTGCCGAATCACTCCCATGCTTTTATTAAACTGGCCTTCAATCACTTCAGAATTTTCTTTCATTCGATCATCTAAAAGTCTTCTAATGTCTTTTAGTTCTCCTTGTATCCAAGAAGTGTCATTCCCTCCATTATCTTTTCTTCTTATTAAAAAAAAACCACTTAAAATAACCATGGCCATTAAAAAAACAATTGTTCCGATATAAATTCCTTCCATTGCCTATATTATAACCTAAATTTCCTTTATTTTGCTACTATTGACAAAAAATTATAACTATGCTATACTTTAGGCAGGATGAAAAAGGCAAATTCAGCCCTCAATCCGAACACCTGACAACAGGCGTTTTTTTATTAACTAATAATAATTGATTGTATTTTAGCATAACCTCATAGGGGGTTTGGTAGTTCAATGATTTTCTGGGTTTATTGTTTAGAATATTAACCACTTTTCTAATATACTGATTGGAATATTCTCTAATATCAGATCCTTTCTTAATATACCTCCTAACTAATCTATTTATATTTTCAATCCCTCCTTTTTCCCAAGAATGATAAGGGTGGCAGAAGAAGGTTTTGATTCCTAATTGATAATGATATCTATTTTTTATTCCATTATCCAAAGTCAAAGTCTTTATCTTTCTTAGTCTTTGTTTCATAGAGAGGATGCTTTGATTGAAAGTCTTAGGCTTAAGATTCTTTATTCTTCTCATATCAACATACTTTGATTTGAGGTTATAGATAACAGACAAAGAAGCTTTGCTTTTGTGTCTTTTCCCAGAAACAATAGTATCTCCCTCATAATGAGAGAATCCCTTTATTTCTGGTCTTTTTTCAATGCTTATTCTATCTCTAATCATTATTCTTGTTTTCTTTGTTTTCCTTCTTTTCACATAATATCTCTGGCTTGAAAGACATGGGCAGTATCTTTCTCCATAGGCAGTTCGAAGCCAAAGGTAAATAGCTGATTTACTAACATAGAAAGGAAGATGGTCTTTCTTCATCCTTCCGGAGATTACCTCTGGATTCCAGTGTTTTCTTAATTTATCAACAATGTATTTTCTTAACTCATTGTTTTGATTTATCTTCATTCCCTGATATTTGGAGTATTTTCTCCTAACATAGCTTTTATACTCTGCTTTCTTTGGGTGATATTCATTATTTACCTTATTTCTTCTTATTTCTTCTGAGATTGAGGAAGGGCTTCTATCCAAGACTCTTCCTATTTCTCTTATTCCATATCCTTTTTCAAGAAGAATACTTATTTCCATTCTCTCTACCTTATTTATCTTTGGTTTCTTTTTCATACTGATATTTTACCTATCAGTGTTCGGATTCAAAATGGAATGGGCGTAAACAAATTTGTTTAGTAATATAAAAATGTTTTTCAGAAAGAAGGGAAAATATCCCTTCTAAAAAACAAAAGGCGTAGCGCCTTTTCGTGGGAAGATGTGATTCGCCATAAACGACAATCCTGCTTCCCAAAAAACAAAACCCCAACTTTTCTTTCGAGAAAAAACGGGGTTTTTATTTTAATATTGACAAATTTTGAAAATTTTATATATTTAATGTAGCACAATTTTATAAGGAGGAAGTCAAATGAGAAAAGATGAGCAACCCCCCGCAGATTGGTTGAAAAAAATTGATAAAGGCGCTAAAGTCAAAATAATTTTGGCTTTAAGAAAAAATAAGAGATCGGCCTTTCTGGGGCATGTGGTAAAAATCACGGGTAGAATAATAGAAGTTTATCCGGAAGTTGATTTTGAAGTTGATGTATTGCCTTTTGGAAGAAAAACGGGGCGAGGGACGGGAAGGTTTGAAAATACACTTTGGCTTCATCCAGCATAAGTGTAATAAGACAGCAACCTTTTAAAAGAGCCAATCCGCCAGTAGACGGAGGCTCTTTTTTGTTTTTACTTAACTAAGTTTCTAGATTCCCCTTTTAGGTTTTGGATAGTGGTGTTTAGGATTCTTTCTTTGGCTTCATGAGTATTAAAAGCAGAGTGGGGAGTGACGATGACGTTTTCCATATCAATTAAGGCATGGTTTTCTAAAAGCACTTTTAAGTCGGTTTTATTATCCCCTTTTAACAAATAACCCATTTCATCTTTCATAGCTCCTTCTTCCTCAAAAACATCTAAGCCAGCACCGCCTAAGTGGCCGTTTTTTAAAGCTTCAATAAAAGCGTCCGTTTCAATAATCGCTCCTCGAGAAGTATTAATTAAAATTGATCCCTGCTTCATCTTGCTAATATTTTCTTTATTTATTAAGTGATGAGTTTCTTTTAAATATGGAATATGAAGAGAAACTATATCAGATTCAGATAAAAGTTCTTCAAGAGTGCTTTTATATTGAAAGTTTAGTTCTTTTTCTATTTCTGGTTTTGGAAAGGCATCATAAGCAATGACATTCATTTCAAATCCATTAGCAATTCGGATTGAGTGTTTGCCGATATTTCCAGTGCCAATAATACCAATAGTTTTTCCTTTTAAATCAAAACCTTCTAATCCTTCATAAGAATAGATTCCTTTTTCGCGGAGACGGTCATAGCCGTCATAAATTCGATGAGAAAGACAAAGAAGAAGTCCAAAAGCATGTTCGGCAACCGTGTTTTCGCCATAAGTCGGCACATTAGCCACTTTAATCCCCTTTTCTTTACAATAATTCAAATCAATATGATCAAAGCCAGTGGAACGAGTAGCAATTAATTTTAAATTAGGAAATTTATCTAAAACTTCTTTATTAAGTTCTGAACCGATAAAGACGGATATAGCTTCATAATCTCCGCCAGAGGAAGCGTCAGTTTTAAAAAAATCTACTTCTTTTTCTAAAGCTTTTTCTAAATATTCTTTTTCCCAGCCCTTAATCTCAAAAATGCCTATTTTCATATTGTCTATATTATAACCTTTTTTACTATTTAGAAAAACATAAACCTCTTATCTTTTTATTTAAAAAGATTTAAAATAAAAGTAGCCCTAATATAAGGAGGTAGAGAAGATGAATAACTCAAGCTTTGACTTATTAGCCGGTTGTTTTTTCTTTTTTATTGTGGGAATAATTCAGATTATTAATTCTCGAAAAATAAAATGATAAGTTTTATTGGGAGCCCACCTGCTTTTTTCTTTCTTCTTTTAATAATTATTCTCTTATCATTTATTTGTTCAATTCCCACAAAAAAATAATTATCTCCGCACTTTTGCGGAGATTTTTTATTTATTTAATTTTTTTTCGATTTCAGCGAGGCGGAAATATTTGTTGAGGCGATATTTGGTTTCAGGAGCACCAGCTTTTATTCCCCAAGCATTAAGTCCAACTGCTAAATCAGCAATAAAATCATCTTCTGTTTCCCCACTTCGATGAGAAACAATTAATTGCCAACCAGCTTTATGCGCTAATTTTGAGGCTTCAATTGTTTCTGTTAAACTTCCAATCTGATTGGGTTTTATTATTACTGCATCGGCTGAATTATTATTAATGGCCATTGAAATTCGGTGCGGGTTAGTAGAGGTCAGATCATCAGCTACAATATAAATTCCTTTTCTTTTATTTAATTCCGAAAAATCATGAAAAGCATCTTCAAAGAAAGGATCTTCCATAACCATTATTCCATACTTTCCAATTAAGTGTTCATAATAGTCAACTAATTCTTTTACATCCCATTTCTCGCCATTAACTTCATATTTTCCATCTTTATAAAAACTATTAGCGGCAACATCAAGAGAGAGATCAAAAGAAAATTTATCTGAAAAAGAAACTTTTCTTGAAACTTCTTTTAAAATTTTAAGCGCTTGTTCATTCCCTTTTAAATCAACGGAAAATCCCGCTTCATCTCCTAATTCAATTTCATCTTTTCCAAATTTAGAATCAAGTTCTTTTTCCAAAGCCCGATAAAATTTTCTTGCTTCTTTTAATCCTTCTAAAATAGTTGCGTGTTGTGGTATTACCTGAAATTCTTGAAACTCAAGATTATTTTTTCCATGTGCGCCGCCGTTTATCATATTAAAAATCATTCTCGGCAAAGTGGGATGAACAATGTTTGCTCCTCCTCTATAAATTTTATTTATATATCTGAAAAGCTCTATTTTTTCTTCTTTAGCTTTTAATCTTGCCCAAGCCAAACTCAAAACTAAAATAAGATTTCCTCCTAATCTTCTTTTATCGGATGTGCCGTCAAGTTTAATTAAAAACTCATCAAATTTATCTTGATAACTAAAATTATGCTCTAATATTTTTTCTTTAACCTCTTTTTCAAAAATATTTTTTGCCTTTGCCGGTTCCAAAACAAAAGCTTCATAGGCGCTTCGGCTTTTGCCGGAAGGTATTGAGGCTTGAGATTTTTTTCCAGAATCACTTTCCATTTCCGCTTCTAAAGTTTCTTGACCACGAGAGTCTGAAATTATTCTTATTTCGACTTCCTTTAGTTTCATTATTTAAATTATATCATAACTTTCTTTTTTATTTTTCTTATGGTAGATTATGGGGAGTAAATTTTTACAAATTTCAAGGTGGCTCCGACCGAAATAGAGAGTTTAAATTTCTGAATAGAAATTTGGCGAAGGAGATGAAAAAATGCAAGAAATGATTGGAAAAGGAATTTATACTATTCTTTTATGGGTAGGACTTGGATTTTTCTGTTTATGCATTAATAAATATTCTGAAGAATCAGGCATGGAATTTGTTAATTTTATTCTTGCTATTTTTGGTATAATTTCTTCTGTATTAATTTTTGATAAAAAAATTAAAAAGAATAGCGAGAATAAAGAAAAAGACGGTTCTTAAACCGTCTTTTATTTTTAAGAGTAAAACTATTTTTTCTTTTTTGCTAAATGTATTATAGTCGGTATCACTGAATCAGGGTTTAAAGAAATACTTCCAATCCCTTCTTTTGCCAACCATTCGGCAAATTCGGGGTAATCACTTGGCGCTTGTCCGCAGATGCCAATATATTTTTTCCTCTTTCTACAAGTTTTGATTGCTCTACTTATTAAGTCTTTCACTGCTTCATCTCTTTCATCAGAAATTCCCCTAACTAATTCCCCTCCGTCTCTATCTATTCCTAACGTTAATTGAGTCAAATCATTAGAGCCAATAGACATACCATCAAAAATATCCAGAAAATCATCTGCTAAAATAACATTTGAAGGAATTTCACACATTACATAAATTTTAAGGCCACTCTCCTTTAACCATCTTTTTCTATAAAGACCATTCTGTTCCATTATCTTTATAACTTTTTTTCCCTCTTCAACTGTGCGACAAAATGGAATCATTGTCATTGTGTTTTTTAATCCCATTTCATCTCTAACTTTTTTTATCGCTCGACACTCTAAATCAAAAGCTGGTCTGAAATTAGGATGATAATATCTGGAGGTGCCTCGCCAACCAAGCATCGGATTCTCTTCTTTGGGTTCATATTCCTTCCCTCCTAAAAGCGAAGCATACTCATTGGTTTTAAAATCAGAAAATCTAACAATCACTTGATTGGGATAAAAAGCACTAGCAATTTTAGCAATTCCATAGGCTAATTTATCAACAAAAAAATCAGTTTTCTTTTCCCAGCCTAAAGTTTTTTTATCTATCTCTTTTCTTAATTTGTCATCTAATTGATTATAATTAATGAGAGCCATTGGATGAACACCTATACCACCAGCAATAATAAATTCTTCTCTGGCTAATCCCACTCCGCTATTTGGTAAAAATGATTTTTCGAAAGCCGAATCGGGAGTAGCAATATTCATCATTATTTTTGTATTTATTTTCGGTACTTTTTTAACATCAGTTTCACTTACTTTAAATTTGAGATCTCCTTTCAAAACAATTCCGTCACTACCTGTTGTGTCAATCGTAATCATATCCCCTGTTTTTATTTTTTTAGAAGCTTTTCCACTTCCAACTACACACGGAATTCCAAGCTCCCTTGAAACAATGGCAGCGTGACTAGTTCTTCCTCCTTTATCAGTGACAATGCCTGAGGCGATTTTCATTATTGGCTCCCAATCAGGATCAGTCATATCAGTCACTAAAATTTCACCAGCTTTAAACGAGTGCATATCTTTGGCATTCAAAATAACTCTAGCTTTTCCACTGGCTATTTTACTGCCTACTGATGCTCCTTTAACAATCTCTTCTCCACTGCCAACTCTTTGATAGGTTCTTACTTTTGTTAGATCTCTGATTGAGTGAACAGTTTCCGGTCTGGCTTGAACAATATAAAGCTCTTTTGTTTTTCCATCTTTTGCCCATTCAATGTCCATTGGTTGCCAAACTTTTTTTATTTTTGAATAATGCTCTTCTATTAGAACTCCCCATTCAGCCATTTTCATCACTTCTTTTTCTGTTAGACAAAAACTTTCTCTTTCTTTGTCAGTTGTTTTTATAACCTTAGTCCCTCTTCCTTCTGGTTTATAAATCATTTTTCTTGTTTTGGGACTCAAAACTTTTTCTATTATTGGCAAATATTTTTTATCATCTAAAAGAGGCTTAAAAACTAACCATTCATCTGGAGTGACTTCTCCTTGAACAATCATTTCTCCCAAACCCCACACTCCATTTATCAAAACCACATCTTTAAATCCTGATTCGGTATCTAAAGTGAACATCACTCCCGAACTAGCCAAATCTGACCTCACCATTTTTTGAATTCCGACAGAAAGAGCTACTTTGAAGTAATCAAAGCCCTTATCTTCTCTATAAGAAGTTGCTCTGGCTGTGAATAAAGACGCCATCGCTTTTTGAACATATTTCACCACCTCTTTTTCTCCTTGCACATTTAAGAATGTTTCATGTTCTCCAGCAAAACTGGCGTCGGGCAAGTCCTCTGCTGTGGCGCTTGATCTGATTGCGACATCAACTCCTCGGCCATATTCTTTTTCCATTGCTTGATATCCTAAATTTATTTCCTGAATTATATCATCGGGCATTTTGGCTGAGATCATCATCTCTCTTACTCTTTCTGTTTTTTCCTGAAGACTTCTTGTGTCTTTAATATTTAAATGTTTAAGAGTATCTTTTATTCTTTTATCTAATCCTGTTTCTTTTAAAAATTGCCTGTAAGCTGAAGCGGTCACAATAAATCCATCAGGAATTCGCACTCCCTTTGGTTTAAGATTGGCTATCATTTCCCCTAAAGAAGCATTTTTTCCTCCAACCTCTCCCACATCTCCTATTCTTACTTCTTTAAATTTTTTTGTAAATTGCATAAAAATTAAAATTAACCTGTTTTTTCATCACCATAATAATCTTCAAAATTTTTCTTACCACTTTTTTCAGCGTCTTGTCGGGCTATTCTAGCTCTTTCTTCAGATAAATTTATAGCTCCACTTGTTCTTCTACTTTCATTTTCTCTTTTCCTTTTTTCTATTTCTTCAATCTTTTTATCTAACTCTTCTGAAAGCTGAAAACTACTTGCCCCCGCCAAACTTTTTTCTTCCCTATGTTCTCTTGAAGGAAGCTCTTTTTGACCGTCTCCTTTTTTAATTTCTTTTCCCCTATTTCTAAAAGAAGGTCTTTCAAATTTTTTTAACATATTATTTTTATTATATCACAAAAATTATTCGCTTTTTAAGACCAACATAAAATCAGCCACATTAAAACTATTTGGTTCCGCATAGACAAGTCCGCCAGTTTCTTTAAAAAAATTAAACTCATCATGATCTTTTAAATATTTTTTAAAGTTTAAATTAGCTACTTCTCCTTTTTGGAGAATTTTTAAATCGCCAATAGCTCCGCCGGCTTCTCCATTATCTCTTCCATCTGAAGCAATACTTGAGACCAATAAAGAATCATCAAAATCTTTATTCTCTTCTAAATATTTTAAAGCTCCTAAAACTACTTCTTGATTTCTTCCTCCTTTACCACCTTCGCCGTTTATAGTGACGGTCGTTTCTCCGCCCGCAATTAAAACCTCTCCGGGATTAACTGAATCTATCATTTCTTTTAAAGAATCTTTTGCCTCCCCTTCAATATTTAAAGAAAAGATTTTTGGTTTTAATCTAAGTTTAAGAGATTTCTTAACCATTCCCATTAGAGCATCTTCATTGGAAACAAAAAGAATATTCTCTGTTCTCTCAAAAATCATTTCATCTTTTGGTGTTTCTCTTAAATTAAAATTAAGCGGATTAAGACCATACTTTAAAATAATTTCTTTTGCATCTTCAATACTTGTTTTATCTTTTATAGTCGGACCACTGGCAACCATTGAAAGATCCATTGTTTCTTTTCCTGCGCAAACATCACAAGCAATTATACTAATCATTTTTGCTGGATAAACTATTTCTGCTAATTTTCCCCCCTTAACTTCGCTTAAATGTTTTCTAACTGTATTAAGTTCGTTTATTGGCGCTCCTGATTTAGTTAACATTTTTGTGACCATAATTGATTCTTGAAGCTCTTCTTCGCTTCCACAAAGAAGGGATGAGCCTCCGCCAGTGATTAAAGTTAAAACTAAATCATCTCTTCTTAATCCATTAAGCATCTTTACTATTTTTTTTACGGCTTCAACATTTTTTAAAGAAGGCAAAGGATGAGTTCCTTCATAAAAATTTAATTCTTCAGGAATAGTTTCCCAAACAGAGATATTCGGTTTTCGTACATCTAAAACAATGCCTCCTGTAAGATGTCCTCCTAAAATTTTAGCCACTGAAAAAGCAAAATCACTCGAACCTTTTCCAAAGGCAGTTAAATAAATTCTTTTATAATCTTTTAAATTATATTCTTTATCTAAAATCTTAAGTTTATTTCCTTCAAGAAATATTCTTTCTTTTGTCACTTTTGAAATATTAATTGCTTCATATCCAGCATTAATAATTTTAAGAGCTTTTTCTCGAAGAGAATTTGTAGCTAAATCAAAAAAATTAGTAATCACTTTTTAATTATAACAAAAAACCGCTTAGATGTTTAAGCGGTTTTGAAAATTTTGATGAACAAAAAAAGTGTGCGGTATATATCCGTCCCAAAAGGACGGATTTTTTTATTCATAGCGGAGGGCTTCGATAGGAGATTTTTTAGAGGCTTGGCGGGCAGGATAAATTCCGAAAAGAAGTCCGACGCCAGCAGAGACGCCAATTCCCATAAGAGCGGCGGAAACAGGAAAAACAAAAGTAAAGTTTATTCCATAAAAAGTAGTGATAATCCAAGAAGTAATAAAAGATAATAAAGCCCCTAAAATTATACCGACAACTCCGCCAATCATAGTTAGAAATACCGAATCCATTAAAAATTGCCAAAGAATATCTTTATTAGTTGCACCAAGAGCTTTTCTTAAACCGATTTCTCTAGTTCTTTCTGTCACTGAAACAAGCATTATATTCATAATACCGACACCACCAACAACCAAAGAGATAGCGGCAACTGATGTTAGAAGTAAGGTCAAAACTAAAGTAATAGAACTGACTGTTTCCATAATATTAGCTTGAGTTTCAACATAAAAATCATCTTTTTTAGAGTCATCAATTCCATGACTGTTTCTTAAAGTTATTTCAATATCTTCCACTGTTCTATCAACAAGATTTTCATCAGTGGCTGTTATCACTAGTCGGTCAAAGTTCTTTTTTCCAAAAACATAATCTTGGGCAGTGGTATAAGGAATTAAAGCACCTTCATCAAAATTGAAAGCGCCAATTGAACCCTGACTCGGCAAAAGTCCAATTACTTTAAAATTCTTTCCTTTAATTTTTATTTTTTCGCCAATTGGATCAGTTCCATCGCTGAATAATTCTTTGATTACTTTATCTCCAATAATCACTACACTTGCTTTTGCCCGAACATCTTCTGGAGAAAAAAATACTCCGTCTTTAATTTCAAAATCAAATAATCTTTCCGCTACACCAAACTCTGTTTTATCCCCCACTCCCAAAACCATTCCTTGATAAGTTTCATTCCCATAAGCCAATGAATCATATCCAAAAACTAAGGGCATCACATCATCAATATAAGGAACGTTTCCTTTATTTTTTAAAGAATCTAAATCTCTTTCTTTTAAAGAGTCAACATAAAGAGAGGCAAAATCTGTCGGTCCGCTTGGTTCTTGTCCCGGAAGAACGAAAATCATTTTTGAACCCAAACCTTGAATCTGATCTAAAATAAGTTTTTCTGCTCCTTGACCGATAGACATCACTAAAATTATTGCTGTCACTCCAATCACCACTCCCAAAATAGTTAAAGCTGACCTTCCTTTATGAGCGGCTAATCCTGTTAGTGATGTTCTTACTGTATTTTTAAAAGTCATTTTATTTTAACTCTTCATTTTCCACTCCTCGTCCTTTACCGACTATTTCTTCTTTTTCAATAAGACCGTCTTTAAGATTAATAATTCTTTCCGCATATTTTGCGGTATGAGTTTCATGAGTTATTAAAATAATAGTTTTTCCTTCCTCATTTAAATCATAAAGAACATCCATAATATTTTTTCCGGATTTAGAATCAAGATTTCCAGTTGGTTCATCGGCAAAAATAACTAATGGATTATTGACTAAGGCTCTAGCAATAGCCACTCTTTGTTTTTCTCCTCCAGAAAGCTCTGATGGCTCATGATTCATTCTGTTTTCAAGACCAACTGATTTTATTGCTTTTATAGCTATTTCAGTGGATTCTTTTTCATTTTTTCTAGCATAAAGCAAGGGAAGTTTTACATTCTCCAAAACAGAAGTTCGGGACAGTAAATTGAATGCTTGAAAAACAAAACCCATTTTTTGATTTCTTACTAAAGCTAATTCTTCATCGTTAAGCTCATCCATTAACTTTCCATCAAATCTATATTCACCTGAAGTGTTTCTCTCTAAAAAACCTAAAATATGGAGCAAGGTTGATTTTCCTGAACCAGACGGACCCATAATGGCCACGAACTCTCCTTTTTTAATAGAAATATCAACGCCTTTAAGAGCGGCTGTTTTAGTATCGCCGTCTTCATAAATCATTTTTAAATTTTTTGCTTCTAAAAGAGACACGGAAAAATTTTAACGACGTTCAAAAGTTATTACTTCTTCGCCTTCTTTAAGTCCTTCTAATACTTCCACAAATCCGAAAGATCCTCGAAGCCCCAATTTGACTTCTCTTTTTTCCGGATCATTTTTCTCAACTGGTTTCATTCTCACAAGAACTTTTCCATCTTCTCTTAAAACTCCTCGATAAGGAATTCTTAAAACTTCCACTTTTTGATCTGTTTCCATATCAATATTGGCTGTCATTCCTGATTTTATTTTTTCATTATAATTATCAAATGATAAGGTCACTTTATAGGTTGAAACTCCTTCTATTAATGTTTCTGCTGGGTTAATTCTTGCTACTTTTGCTTCAAAATTTTCATCTGAACCATAAGCGTCTAAAGTTATTCTTGCTTTGTTTCCTTTTTTTATCTTAGCAATATCAACTTCTGGCACATTGCTTTCTACTTCTAATAAATTATTAGATATAACGGAAAAAGCGATTGAACCAGTTGAGACATATTCTCCAACATTAATACTTTTTTTGGTGACTACAGCATTAATCGGAGAAACTAAAATTGTTTTTGCCAGTTGAGCTTTTATATTATCAAGTTGAGCTTTTGCTCTTTCTACTTGTGATTCTTGAAATCTTAATCCCTCTTCTGTTGAACCGGCTTCCTTTAAAGACAAGTTTCGGCTAGCACTAGAAATTAATTTTTGTTGAGTAGTGATAGCTTCAATTGCATTTTGAATATTTGTTCTGGCTGTTGTGATATTAGTTTTATAAGTTGAGGCAGTTGTATCACTTAGACCAACTTCCACATTAACCGCTTGAAGTGAAATTGATAAAAAGTTTTCTACATCGGATAAACTTTTTTTAACTAAACTAAGCGACTCATTCATTGAAATATAATCAGATGTTTTTAAAGAAGAGATAGCACTTTTAACAGATAAAAGACTGTCTCGCGCTTCTAATCTGCCTATTTTTACATCCACCTCTGTTTGAGAGTCAGAGATTGTAAAAGTAAGCTGTGGAGAAGTGTCATCATTATCAAATAAAGGATCAGTTTGCTTATAAAGAGCGTCCTCAATCTTTTTCTTAGCATCTTGTAGAATATCTAAAACTGGCAAATAAGCATTTTTTAAATCATTTTTTGCTATTTCTATTTCTTCGCTTCTTGTTCCTTTTTCAAGTTCTAAAAGTTTTATTTCTTCTCCTGAAAGACTTGCTTCTGCTTCTGCTACTTGCGCTTTTATTTCCGTATCTTCAAGTTTAGCTAAATACTGACCGGCAAAAACATAATCCCCTTCATTAACAAAAACTCCGACAACTAATCCTGATTTTTCAAAAGATAAGTCTGCTTGTTTGGCAGCTACCACTTTTCCAGTAGATGAGACCTCTTGAGTCACTTCACCTATATCAACTTGATAGAAATCAAAAGGAGAAACATTTTCACCTCCTCCAAAAATCCAATAGCCTAAAATAATAACAACTACTAAGGCTATTGCTGAAATTATCTTATGTATTTTAATATAATTTAATATTTTTTTTATCATAACAGTTTATTTTAAACATTTTTTCCGTTTTTTTCAACCCCACTAACCGCTTCTCGATAGCGACAATAATCACAATCATTATTCGCTTTTGGAATTTCGTCACTCTCCAAACATTCCTTTATGTCTTTGATTGTTTTTTCTATCCAAAAATCATCTCCTTTATAAGAAATAACCCTGACATCAAATTCCAGTTTTCCATCAAAAGCCTCTAAATCTGTTCGGCCGTTTACATAAACAAAGTATCCCACATCTGAAACTTTAAATTTATTTTTTCTTAAAAGCCACTGATAGACTTCCATTTGTCTTTTATATCCAATCTGCCAATCGGCGTCTAAACTGACTTCACCATCTTTGCTGGTTGCTTTATAATCAACGACGATTAATTCTCCTTTGGGATTGACCCAGATATCATCCACTGCCCCTCTAATTAAAAAACCATTTTCTTTATCTTGATATTTAACTCCATGTCTTAAAGCGTCTCGCCATTCTTCCATTTTTGAGTGCTTAAAGGGAATTGCATCAATTCCATATTCTTTCATTAAAGGATGAGGTTCTCCTTTTGCTCGATGAGAGTCAAATTCTTTCTTAAGGAGGGTGTCAACAGCCGAA
>Ga0066639_10002132_pt1 | contig 17404 bp, 14 predicted proteins | sample CryGeyCG2114_010_2_FD_59504 | JGI IMG/M metagenome (GOLD analysis project Ga0066639, IMG submission 59504) | Groundwater microbial communities from aquifer - Crystal Geyser CG10_big_fil_rev_8/21/14_0.10 | ecosystem: Environmental > Aquatic > Deep subsurface > Groundwater | place: USA: Utah...
AGGTTGTCAATTACAAGGTTTTGAAGATTGGTATTGTGTTCTATGTCAACAAAATAACCTGAGGCATTGGTGGATTGTTCCCAACGAACATTTTTTATTGTAAGACCAAAGCCCACCTGAGTTGTTGAAGTATCTATCCACTGAAGACCATGCCCACCCTTCACCCAAGCCTGATAGCCATCAAATGTCACATTGGATAAATTGACTCCGTCTTCTATTGTTACAATGGGATATGTACTGGAACCGGTTAAATAAGCATCTTGAACATGAAGATGATCAATATCAATTGACTGGTCGGGGTTGTCCGAAATGACAAGAGGATAATCAGCGCTAATTTGAATGCGATTAAATGATATAGCTTCGTGTCCGCGTACTTTTATACCAACACTGCTGTTGCCATTCATATACAACATTGACACATCTTCAATAAGCATTTCCGACACGTCTGTCAGTTGAATGCCGATTTTTTGAACCGTATTGCTCGGTGCTGAATTAATACTAAGCTTGCTGATAGAATTCTGATAAAGATCTGAACCCGCGCCGGTTGAAAAATGAAATAATGGAAGACCCTCGCTTGTCGGAAGAAAATTAAGAAAAGTAGCATTCTTGCCAGCGCCATAAATATGAATGCGATGATTTGTGACATTCAGTGTTCCTGTAAGCTTGTACATGCCGGGAGGAATATATACAATGCCGCCCACCGCATTACTAAGATTTAAGTAAGCTGCGTCAATCGCCGCTTGAAACGCTGCCGTGGAATCGGTTGAATTATCGTTGGTAGCCCCATAAGCGCGAACATCCACCACAGGAGTTCCTTTTGTGATTAAGTCCTCTATATATGCAGTACTGGAAACATACAAATCCTTCCAAGCGCTGCCATAACCACCCAAATCATCGGTATTGTTTGCGTCAGAAATTATGTTGCTTGCCATTGTCAAAGATCCGTCCGATCCAAAGGTTGATGTAGCTGTCCCGCCAAAATAGGCTGTATCTGTGATTGAAAAAAGTGTTGAAGAAGGCCCAGCTAAATCCTCCCAGCTAACGTTGTTATAAACATAAATATTATTATTATCTGTATCATAATATAAATCTCCGGCAGACGGACTAAGTGGCGCGGTGGTAGTGGCGTAGGCGGCAAAAGCGATGTCTGAGGCATAAGCATAACCAACGGAATTAATTGGAGTTCGCGGACTCATTTCTCCGTCGCTTTCTACTTCAATAGAAACCCAATATTGCTCATCAAAATCCAGATCAAGCGCGGTCGTGTCGCCCAAGTTAACACTAAAATAACCGCTGGAAACAGAAACATCGCTTTGGATTTCGGTCCAAAGAGCCGTACCGCCCGTAAGGGCCTTGTAAATTCTAAAAGTTATATCATAAGTGCCTGTCAATGCGGTATCACTTGAGTCAGTTAATCTTCCTTCAAGACCAAGATAGTGAGGGACTGTAATAGCGGAAGCAGAAGATGCAAAAACTGCCCAGCCAATTACTATTGTGAGAATTAATATCGCAATTATAGAAAAAAATCTTTTCATTACCAAAAACTAATACAGTTTGGATAAAATATGCTATTGATATTATATCATACATACATATATATTTATAAGTAAAAATTGTGCACAAAATTCTATATATCCCATAACAACATATTCCACTGGTCCTCGCTCTTTTGACTTGGGTCAAAAAGACTGCGGATTAGTTACATACGTTGTAAAGAGACACTCTGGCATAACATTATTAACTAAAATACTCAAACAAAAAAACACCCAAACATCAATCATTTTGGGTGTCTTATTTATATAATTCTTTTTCTTGTTAAGAATGCTACTAGGAACAAACCGCCCGCCGATACGCCAATTATTAAAACCCATCTTGCTAAAATCTGCCAAGAAAGCGACCTGTTTAATTTGATATTCAAATTGACAATATCATCCAAAACTTCAAATTCATCGCTTTTGAAATCTTTATAACCCTTTGCCTGAGCCGATAAATAATATTTGCCGGGCGGCACCAAAAAAACAAACTCGCCCAGATCGTTGGTAGTCTGCGGATTGAATTGATCATAGAGATTTGCCGACCAAATAACCCACTCGTTTGCTTTATCCAGAGTATAAAGCGTAACTTTGACTCCGGATAATTTGATGTCTTCTTTTAAAAATACTTGCCAAGGCTTTTGCCATGACCAAGACCCAAACTTTTCAGCGTAGACATAGCCATAGGGATCAACCAATACTACCCTGCTTATCTCTTCGTAAGTATTGTCAGTATAAAATACCTGAACAATCATTTGATATTTGCCTTTTTTGTCTGGAGCCCTTATGATTGCCTCGTAATTTCCTGTTTTATCATTATAGGCAAGCACATACCCTTCATTTTGCAAAGTTATCGTGATAACATTTACAGGTTTGTTAAATACATCGGCAGAAATAGACAAAAGAGAATCCGAGCCGGCAAAAATGCGCCAGTTTGCATCGGCCTCTGCCGCGTCCAAACTAAATGGTGAGATTTTAATAACGCTTTCATGTTCAAATTTTGGCGGAAGAGGCTGGGCAATAATTTTCTCAATTTCCTTTCTTTCATCCGCTGTTAATAACTCATATATATCTTGCCGCAATTTACCATTTTTATCTATGATGCCATTTTTAATATTATTAATTTGCTCCCCACTTTCAAGCAAAAGATTCTCAAAAATTCTTGTAACTTTTTCATACTCTTTGGCAATACTTTGCTTAACTAGACTAAAAAAATTTATTGCCCCATCCTTTAGTTTAATTCTTTCTTCTATTTTTATTTCTTCTTCGGCCAAAACTACGCCCTCTGGCAATTCCGGAACTCTGGCTGGAATAATATCTTCTTTCTCACCTACTTTGGCCGGGATTTCTTCCGCAGACTCAACATCTTTTTTGTCCGCCTCAACGCCCGCCAATATTATGCTTGAGATAATTGCTCCTGAGGAATAATTTGAAGAGGTATCATAGGTAAATAGGGTGTAATAATATTTTTGATTAGGCACAACATTATAATCCACATACGCTTCAGCTCCGCCATCAAACAGCAACACCCCTTCGCTTGGACTGGCCGGATAATACAAAGTACCGCGAACCAATTTTGCGCCGGCAAAATCAATGATTTCCGGATTGCGCCACGATAATTCTATTGCGCCTTCTTTTGCTTTGGCAATGAAAGCATCGGCATTTGGAACAGCCTTAAACGCGCGCAACGTAGCAAATTCATAAGAGGCTGTTTCGGCCGTGCCGGATGCTGTATTTCGCAAATTGACAATAAAATTATATTTGGTGTTTGGAATCAAGTTGTATAATACAAATTCATGATTAATCGCAAAACTGGCTTCGGAGGCTGTTATCAAATCGTACTCGCCCTCTTTGCCATATTGTATATATGAAACTGCCAGTTTATCCGTCTCAAAAATAATTTTTATCTGATCTTGGCCAAGATCAGAAAACCCCAATTTAACAATTTTTGGCGCGCTTTCTCCTGTAGAAAAATTAGCGCCACCACCATTAGCAACAGCCGTTGTCACGGTCGCGGCCGTGACTGCTGTTTCACTAAAAACTGATCCCTGTTGGACATTATAACTGGAGCCCAAAGTCTTCCCGCCAATTGGCTGGCCTCCGGTTTCTGTATTATAGGCAGTGCCCGATAATTTTCCGGCAATCTGATTGATTTGTCCTGTAAACTTATAATTAGCGCTCTGAGATACAGCAAAAACTTGCTGGACATTTATAATTAATATTAAAAAAGAAACAAAAATATACAGCTTAAAACTATTTTTTTTAAAATATTTTTTATTCCACCCAAAAATCATAAGATAATTCTTTCCAAAAATCTATAAGATCCGCGTTAAAAATTTATTCAACATTATTATATCATAGTTATTGCCAAAAATCTTCAATTTAATAATTATCCGAGTATTAAAAAAGCTCTAATACATCTATGATATTAGAGCCTTTTGTATTATTCCTCCTCCGCAATTCTGTTTCTAATATACGGATCCTCTTTTCTTTCCTCCAAAGTAATATTATCAAAATTACCCCACACACCGGTACAACACCCCTTTAGGCCGGTACAATCCCCTCTTAAGCGAGTTACATCCCCAGACAGGCTGGAGCAATTACCGCAAAGCAGAGAACACCGTCCAAATATACTACTAACATCCCCTCTTAAGTTGGATATATTACCCCACAGACCGGTTATATCACCCCGTATATTTGTACAATCCCCTCTTAAATTGACTCGGCAAAAACCATACAGTCCGCTACAATCGCCAAATAATTCAAGATAATCCCCTTTCATATTTGGATTGGGGCCATATCTTTTTGTCTTGCCTTCAAAATAAAAAAGCTTGTTCCTTACCCTTCTCAATGGTTTGTTCATTGTTATCCTCCGATTGATCGCCCAAATTAAAAGGCAACTCAATAATGCAACAAAAATATATTTTTGTCAATAATTCATAGCTTTTATTTATATTTCTTGATATAATAATAAAAGCTTACAAGGCTTATTAATAAATATAAAAAATACATTAGCCTCGCAAGCCTTTTAAGCTTTGTAAGCATCGTAAGCTTTTTATATTATGCAGCCACAAAATCTCACAAGCGAAAAAACTGATAAAAACATCAATCCTGTTTCCCAATCAACAAATAATCCCGAAACAATGCCTATCCAAGCTCCGGAGAGGCAAATTGAAGTTTTATCTCCAAAAGAAATGAAAGAACCTTCTGAAAAAATGGAAATAAAGAAAGAAGGTTTTTTGGATGACACAATTGAAGACCTCAAGAAAACCCTAAAAAAGACCAAAAAAAGGCCAAGCCAAATTCCCCAAGTTAGAGATGAAACAACTTTAAAAGTTGAAAATATCATGCAGCAAGGATTAGAAGATGCATACAAAGAAATGACAGCTGTACAACAGCAGGAGTTCAAAATAAAGGGAGAAAAAACCGCTTTGGAAATTCGCAATTTATTAAATGGCGGAAAAGTAAAGCTTAAAAAAATCATTAATTTAATCTTTGAATGGCTAAGACTATTGCCCGGCGTAAACAAGTTTTTTCTTGAACAGGAGGCAAAGATAAAGGCGGATAAAATTATTGCGTTAAACAAAATCCGCGATAACTCAAAATTATAACTGTTAAAAATATTTTTAAAATTTCTAATTTCTAATTTCTAATTCACCTAACAAAATTTCTAATTCAAAAAATTCCAAAAAAGTGTCCCAGTAGATTAAGCATTAGACATTTGATTAGAAATTAGGTGAATTAGGTGAATTAGAAATTCATAAAATTTTTTTATGTTAATTATTCTACAATTTGTAGCATCCCCTTCTTTTTCATCACCAAACGCCGGATTGCTATCTGATCCTGTATTTTTTTGGCTGATAATCTCAATTATCTCCGGTTTTGCCTTTTTTGGAGTACTCTTTATAATCAGAGCCATACTAAAATCCACCTCAAAAGAAACAAAAGCATTAAATAGAACAATTTTGCAAATTTTGGTACCAAAAGAAAGAAAATCCGAAGGACAAGGCGGCCAAATAGCCCAAGCAGACCGGCTTGAACAAATCAAAGAAGAAATCGCAATTACAGAAACATTTTTTGCCTCTATTGCCGGACTTCGCGCTCAAAGAGGATTTAAGAATTGGATAACCGGACGCAATGACCACTTTTCTTTTGAGATAGTCGCCCACAATGGTCTAATATATTTTTATGTTGATGCTCCAAAAAGAGGACGAGAAATGATAGAACAGCAAATTCACGCGCAATATCCTTACGCGGAAATTGAAGAAATAATTGATTACAATATTTTTAGTGAAAACAGTAAAATTGTTGGCGCCTATTTGAGCAGCAAGCAGCCAAAAGTTTTTCCTTTCAAAACATACAAAATAATGGATTCTGACCCTATATCAGGCCCTCTAAATGTTCTGGCAAAAATCCATGAAAACAATAGTTCCGCGGCCATCCAGTTTGTAATTCGCTCAACCCACAAAAAATGGCGTAAAAAAGGCGTAGAAATAGTCCGCAATGTAAGAAAGGGCGCAAAATTTGAGTCCGTAATCCAAGGAAATAAAGTTGGAAAAGTTTTTCAATTCATTAATGAAAATTTATTAGGAAAAGAAGGCAAAAATAAAAATGAATTTGGACAAAGTGAGAAATACCAACTCTCGCCAAAAGAAGAAGAGATGATAAAAGGAATAGAGGATAAGTTAAGCAAAGGCGGAGTAGAAATAAACATAAGATTATTAAGCGTCTCCGACAGCGAAGCCACTGCCCGAGGAAATCTTGACAATTTAATCAATTCTTTCAGCCAATACAACCTTTATAGATACGGAAATAGTTTTTCTGCCAAAATACCACGCAATCAAGCTGCGTTAATAAGAGACTTTATTTATAGATCCCTAAACGAAAGAGGGCTTGTGGTCGTAAATACAGAAGAAATGGCCAGTTTCTGGCACTTACCCCTTCGTTCTACCGAAGCAGCCAATATAAAATGGCTCGGAGCAAGAAAGGCGCCTCCCCCATCAGACATACCAAAAGAGGGCATACTTCTTGGACATACGGCATATAGAGGAGTGGACATAGAAATAAAAATGAAAGAAGCGGATAGGCGCAGGCATATATATGTAATTGGTAAATCAGGTTCCGGAAAATCAGTTTTCCTCAAAAACATGATTATCCAAGATATCAAAGCCGGAAAAGGCGTTTGTGTAGTTGATCCTCACGGAGATTTGGTTGAGGGTGTATTAGGTCATATACCAAAAAATAGGGTTGACGATGTAATTGTATTTAACCCATCAGATACAGATCGGCCAATTGGATTAAATATGCTTGAGGCAAAAAGCGAGGATCAAAAAGATTTTGCTGTCCAAGAAATGATTTCTATATTTTACAAACTTTTTCCGCCGGAAATGATTGGTCCGATGTTTGAACACAATATGCGCAATGTAATGCTCACATTAATGGCCGATTTAAATGACACAGGCACAATAATAGACATTCCCCGCATGTTTACCGACGATTCTTATGTAAAAAAATACTTAGTAAAATTAAAAGACCCGGTTGTCAGAGCTTTCTGGGAAAAAGAAATGGCCAAAACATCAGACTTCCATAAATCAGAAATGCTTGGTTATTTGATTTCAAAAGTTGGACGATTTGTCGAAAATGAAATGATGCGAAACATAATGGGACAACAAAAATCCGGCTTTAATTTTAGAGAAGTAATGGACAAACAACAAATACTTCTTATTAACCTAGCCAAAGGAAATACCGGCGAAGTAAATGCCAAATTACTAGGTTTAATAGTAGTCGCCAAGCTTCAAATGGCAGCTATGGGACGGGCCGAACTGCCGGAAGAAGAAAGAAAAGATTTCTATCTATATATAGACGAATTCCAAAACTTTGTCACTGATTCTATTTCTACAATCCTCTCAGAGGCAAGAAAATATCGACTGGACCTAATAATTGCCCACCAATATATGGGACAGCTTACAGATGACAAAGGCAGATCAGACATCCGCGACGCTGTACTTGGAAATGCCGGTACAATGTGTTCTTTCCGCATCGGACCCGAGGATGCAGATATATTATCAAAAGAATTTGCCCCTACGTTTAGCAGTTACGACTTAATCAACGTACCTCAATTTACCTGCTACACAAAGCTATTAATTGATAATACAGCCAGCAAACCTTTTAATATGCTGGTTTACCCGCCGGAAAAAGGCAACCAGGAACTAGCTGACGCAATAAAAGAATTATCAAGATTAAAATATGGCCGTGATAAAAAGACCGTAGAAGCCCAACTTATGGAAAGAACCCAACTCGGAGTTTCCGAAAGCGCGGCCAAAACCAATATAATTGAAAGTTCTTTGTAATATCAGTTTTGGCCTACCCACAACTTATCCAGAACAACTAATGATTTAATTTGTTATTAATGTTAAACTTAATCAACACTAAATCAACATAAAAATAAACATATGAATTCAATATCAGACATCATCTCCGACAAGGCAGAAGAATTATTTCAAACACCCGTAGAAAATACCCAAACAGATGACGCAGAAGAAGAAATATTGGACCTTGAGTCAGAAGACGAAGAAATTGAAGATATCACAGAAGACTCTGTTGCACCGAAGGCACCCTCTGAAACCTTGGCAAAAGAGACGGTCACAGACGAACAAGAAGAAACTGTAAATAAAAATTATAATCTTGACTTGGCAAAACTTAAAAAAATAATCCACTCCATGAAAGATCAACTGGACACCATGCTTAGATACATAAATAGTGAGCCACAGAAAATTCCGACAAGCTCCGATTACACAGCCAACAGTGACAACAAAGAACTCGAGGATATAATATTGGAAACCGGAGAAAGAATAATTGAGGGCATATTTGACGGAGAAAAAGTAATCGGACCCGACGGAAAGGAATATTCAATCCCCCCAAATTACGCCAGCAAATCAAAACTGGTTGAGGGGGATACCATGAAATTGACAATAACTGCTAATGGCCGATTTATATACAAACAAATATCCCAAATAAAAAGAAAAAGATTGGCTGGAGAGCTTGTATCCAACGACGACCAATGGAGCGTACTTGCAAATGGCAAGACATACAAAGTTTTGACAGCTTCTGTCACTTTTTACAAAGGGACACCGGGCGATGAGGTAATCTTCTTCTGTGCGGATGATGGGAGTTCTTCTTGGGGTGCTGTAGAAAATATCATAAAGAAGAAAGTATAAAATTTAAAAACCCAAAGCGAAAATTAATTTTCACTTTGGGCTTGTTTGGTTATGACAAAAAATTGCTACAAGGCATGGAGATGGGGCTCTTCTGCCAATTTATTTCTTACAATTCTTATCACCTCGCATCTGACCTTTCTAATTGGACAATAATACCCTCTTCCCCAAAATTCTATTACTCGCCTAGACGCGTGTTTCATTTTGTGATACAGCCAATCCATATTTTTTTCATCCAACTCCAAAAACTCGCCAATGATTTCACAAAACTCATCTCCACTCCCATTATAATTATTACAAGCATATACCAACTCCGTTTTTGTCATACTTCCTCCTCTTATTTGTCAAAATTCTATCATTATTTTAAATATTCTACAATACCACAATATATCAAAAGAATCCCGCCTAGATTACTCTAAACGGGATTTTGCAGATAAGGAAGCGGTGTCATAACTCATCTCTGTCGTCTAGCGAGACAAAGCGCCCATTAATGTTATCTTTCATTCTAATCAAAGTCTGTACTATATACACTATCGTGATACCCACTATCAAAAAAAACGAGTTGTTAGCCTTGACCAAAGGATGATTTACCGGAGCTGTCATAACGATATAGATGCAAACTCCCAAACAAAAAAGGTATTTTATAAAAATAACGTACCCTGTCCAACTCGGAATTTCATTGGACTCAACCGGCCTCCCACACTCGCCACGTTCCACTATATTCCTCCTATTTTATATTTGTACCCAAAACCTAAGATATTAATAACATATTTTAAATAAAAAATCAAAAAAGCCTCCCTATTATAGGGAGGCTTTTAATTTTCAAACCATTAACTAATATGCTTTGAAACCAATTTTGTCATTTCAAACATTGTTACTTCAGCTTTTCCGTCAAACAATACTTTCAACTTATCATCCGCTAAGATGTTGCGCTTGTTGCTTGGGTTTTGAAGATCGTGCTTCTTAATGTATTCCCAAAGTTTCTTCACAACTTGTCCTCTTGGCATAGGTCCTGAGCCGACAACGGCTTCTAACTCTGAAGAAAGCTTCATTGGCTTCAATAGAGCTGGGTTTGCTTTTCTTGGCATAATTTATGCTTTAAAATTAATAAAATTTAACTTATCCACAGTATAACATACTCTCTTCGTGAATACAAGGGGAAATCACCTAACCACCCAATCACTCAACCACTTTAGCACTTCATGGTATATAACGCACATTTGAATAATTATACAAAATAATCTATAATACCCCACATAAAACTCATATAAACATAGAATTTAAAGGTTATTCATATATTCTAATTGTTTTAATGTTTTTATGTTATAATGTTTTAATGTTTAATATGGCTTTATACCACAAGCACAGACCACAAACATTCAAGGACGTAATCGGACAAGATCATATAATAAAAACAATAACAAACCAGATAACTAATGAGCGCATAGCCCATGCCTATTTATTTTCCGGCCCCAGAGGAGTGGGGAAAACAACGACCGCTCGATTATTGGCAAAAGGAGCAAATTGCCTAAACAGGCAAAAAAGAGACGCCGAGCCCTGCGACAATTGTGCTTCGTGCAAAGAAATAAGCGAATCACGCTCAATTGACGTAATAGAAATAGATGCCGCCAGCTATACCGGCGTTGACAATGTGCGTGAAAACATAATTGAAAATGCGCAATTTAGGCCGACCAAATCCAAACACAAAGTATTTATCATAGATGAGGCCCACATGCTCTCTACCGCGGCTTTTAACGCGCTCTTGAAGATTTTGGAAGAGCCGCCGGAATATGTTATTTTTATTTTGGCAACAACAGAATTAAGAAAACTCCCGGAAACGATAATATCCCGATGCCAGCGCTTTGGCTTTAAAAAAGTTGCATTCGACGAAATGAAAAAACACATAGAAAAAATAACAAAAGCAGAAAATATTAAAATTGATAAGGAAGTCGTAGAAAATATAATAAACAAAAGCGACAACTGTGTTCGTGACGCAGTAAGCTTATTAGATCAGATAATGGCTACCGGAGAAAAAAATATCACAAAAGAAATCGCATCCATAGTGATTCCCTCTTCAAACGCGGCTGAAATAATACAATTTATCTCTTACTTAGTCGAGAAAGATACAAAAAGCGCATTAGTACAAATAAATAAACTGGCAGAAGAGGGTGTAAACCTTTTGCAATTTTCTAACGACATAATAGAATTGCTTAGAGTAATGATAATTACAAAAGTAAATCCAAAAAGCGATTCAAAAGGCATGGATCTTAGCAAAGATGCCGAAAAAGAACTGATAAAATTAAATAAACAAATCTCTAATAAAAAATTGGTCATGCTTGTAGATTTAATCATAAAAAGAAAACAAGAAATCAAATCCACGCCTATTCCACAGCTTCCATTGGAACTCGCTATAATAGAATGGTGCGGTGACAATGAACAATTAACAACTAACAATGAACAAGAAATTGATAAAAAAGACTCTCCTACGCCAAATGCTTCGGAAAATCCCTTCGACACAACCCAAGACAAACCAGAGAAAAAAGGCCTAAAACAAATCGTAAAGGATCTGGTACACAAAGAACCGGCTTTTTCTTTGGAAGATGTAAAAAACAATTGGGACGAATTTACTCAAAAAATAGAAGGTGTATCTGCCTCTCTTGCTTTTATTATAAAAAGCTCTTCTCTCTCCAGTGTGAACGGCAATACAATACAGCTTTCTGTTTCATATGGACTGCACAGAGATAAATTAATGAATAATGAGTCCAAAAAAAATATTGAAGATATATTTAGCGAAGTTTTAAAAAATAAAGCAAAAATTGAAGTCATTGTAGAAGAAAAAGATCCCGCAACAGAACAAACAGACCAAAAAGAAAAAATCGATAACGAACTACAAGATCTAGCCGCCGCTTTTGGCGGAGAAGTAATCAATTAAGTAATCAGTAAACAGTAAACAGTAAACCGAAAGAGATGAAAATTGCATACATACTATCAACTCTTTTTTTAAGCCTGTCAATAATTAGTCCGGTTTTTTCAAAATCCTTATCTGTTCCATTTACCGTTCAAGCGCCCGATGCTGACTGGGGACAACCTTGGCAAGATGCCTGCGAAGAAACGACTATCGCAATGGTAGATTATTTTTATGCCGGAAAAACCTTTACTCGCGAAAACGCAAAAAAATCTATTCTTGAAATAATCAAGATAAAAGAAGATTACATTGGAAAAAGCTTAGACGAAAATGCCCAAACTGTTGCAGATATAATAAACAACTTCTTTCCATGGGAAGCAAAAATAGTAAAAAACCCAAGCTTGGAGCAAATAAAAACAGAAATAGACAACAATCGACCTGTAATTGCCTTGGTCCATGGGAAATACCTATATAACCCATATTTTACTAATGGCGGACCGGATTATCACAGTCTTGTTATTTCGGGATATGATGATACAAAAAAAGAATTTATTACCCAAGAACCGGGAACGCGCCGAGGCCTTGACTTTCGCTACTCATATGATAAAATCATCAACGCTCTCCATGATTTTCTTCCAAACCTCAAAACTAAGTTTGGGGATAAATTAGCTATATTTACCAGTCCAACCTTGGACGAGTCAGCCAATTTAGACGGCGACCAAGATGGTCTAACAAAAAAAGATGAAATAAAGTACAAAACAAATCTTTGGATGGCTGATAGCGATGGTGATGGACACCAAGATGGTTCTGAGGTAAGTATGGGGTACTCCCCTACTTCCAAAAGCGCAGTTCAAACTTTGCATGGCACTTTGATAAAGTCTCCGGAAAGCCCAATGGTATATCTTTTTTACAATGGCACCAAGAGACATATCTTGAATGAAGCGGCATTCATAAATCATGGTTGGCAGTGGTTTAATATTTTTACCGTGCCAAATAGTTTTGTAGAGAATCTTCAACTAGGCGAAACAATAGCAAGATAAGCAATTTACTTATTCTGCTTAATTTGCTACACAATCGGGGATCGTCTAATGGTAGGACAACGGGTTCTGGATCCGTTTATCTAGGTTCAAATCCTAGTCCCCGAGCAAATAAATTAAAAAGTATGATTAATAAAGTATTAAAAAATTTAAAAAAATTAGAGAAAAAATCAGGAAAAACCCCGACCATTCCTGCAGGCAATTTTCCAAAATCCCAATTTCAAGGCGGCCAGGGCTTTCGCGCAAAACAAAATAGCCAAGAAGGCGCGGAGAGACAAAGGAGTATGGGAAATAGAAACACCAAGCCATCTCGATAAATAAATTAAAGCTATTAGCTATTAGAATAATTAGCTATTAGGTTAATTGTTAGACTAAACACCACAATAAAATAATATAACTAAATATTCTAATCGCTAAACGCTAAACGCTATAAATAATATATGTATCATATTTTTTTGTACTACAAATTAGTAAAAATCAAAAACCCCTCCAAAATAGTAAAGCTACACAGAGAGGTTTGCCGCGTGCTTCAACTTCGCGGCCGTATTTTGATAGGAGAGAGAGGTATAAATGGCACAGTTGGCGGAAGTAAAATAGCGCTTGATATGTATAAACAGTATATGGACAACGAGCCAAACTTCAAAAATATTGACTTCAAAGAAAGTACATCGGACATACTCCCCTTTCCACGATTAATGGTAAAAGAACGCAAAGAAATTATTACCACAGATAGCGCAGACGAATTTAATATATGCAATAGAGGTAAACATATTAGCAGAGATACTTTTCACAATTGGCTGTTAAAAGGCGAGGATATGGTAATTTTGGATATGCGCAATGATTATGAGTGGGAAATCGGCCATTTTGTAAATTCTGTTCGTCCGCCAATGAAATATTTTCGCGATCTCAAAGACAATATGGACTTCTATAATAAATTTCGCGGCAAAAAAATTGTTATGTTTTGCACCGGTGGAATTAGATGCGAACCAGCCAGCGCGTATTTTATTGCTCGCGGATTTGATACAAAAAATATTTATCAGCTAGAAGGCGGAATTGTAAAATATGCCGAGAAATATGGCAATAGCGGCTATTACGAAGGCAAATGTTTTGTATTTGATGACAGGATGGCAATTCCAATAAACACAAGCGAGACCGCCAAAATATTGGGAAATTGCCTGCACTGCGCTGACGCTTGTGATATATACCGAAATTGTATAAATAGTATGTGCAACTTGATGTTTTTGGCCTGTGATAATTGTATGCAAAAATATAAAAACACTTGTTCTACTGAGTGTATGGAAATCACCAAAAACGGAGAGCATTTGCGCCCACTGCGAAAAAATCATGTCAAAATATTACATCGCAATAAATAATTTATTTTAATTTGTTAAATCTATTTATTTAATGCTATAATTAGTGAAGCAATAGTAATTAGATTATTTAGGCAATAAATTATATAGGTAGTAGACTTAATAATCTAAATAATCTAACTATTCTAAATAATCTATTATTATATGTCAAAAAATAAAAAAATGATAAAAAAACTTTGGTGGATTATACCGACCCTGCTTGTAGTAGCTTTTTTTTATAAAGTATTATCAACTTCAAAAAATATAGAAGGCATGCAAAAAATTTCAAATCTTGGGAATGAACACATAGAAAGTCTAGATGCCCTGCACCAGCCTTATAACTCCAATCCCCCAACATCCGGTCCGCATATGGGAAATATAGCTCCATGGGGAATAAGCACAGAAATCATACCTGACGAACTGCAAGTACACAATCTTGAGGATGGAGGGGTTATCATTCAATACAACCCTGATAAAATTTCAAAAGATGATCGAGATAAACTTGAAAATATTGTAAGAAAAAACTCCGGCAAAAACCTAATTTCCGCTCCTAGGTACGATATGGAATACAATATCGCGCTAACGGCCTGGAACAAACTGCTCCCGCTTGAAAACTTTGATGAGAAAAAAATAAATGCCTTCATTGATAAATTTGAAGGACTTGATCACCATGTCCGCTTTTAATTTTTATTACCTCACACTTCCCTATCTTATCAATCTCTAGCACATCACCAACACGATGACCCATAAGCGCGGAACCAAGCGGTGACTGATGTGATATTATTCCGCCAGAGGGGTCAGCCTCAGAAGAACCCAAAATCGTATAAGTATTTTCACCTTTACTTGTACGCACCGTAACCACACTCCCCAATCGTACAACGCCATCACTACTTTCTTCTATTATCTCTGCATGATTTATCCGATATTCTGTTTTTAGAATAGCGCTATTTAATCCCCGCAAGCGACGCTTCGCCAATTGATACTCCATGTTTTCAGAAAAATCTCCTAATTCCGCCAATCGGCTCACTTCCCCAGCCAGCTTTGGCCGTCTTTTCTTTAATTTTTCCAGTTCATTTTTAAGTTCCTTATATTTTTCCTCGCTTAATACATTATCTACCGGCAATTGACTATATTTCCCCGGTTTTCGTTTTGGAAGTTGCATATTATTATTTATAAATAAGATTTTAAAAAACCTCGGCTATTAATAGCCGAGGTTTTTAAATACTTTTACTTTTTTTTCTTAACCGAAGCTTTCTTTTTGGCAACCTTTGCCTTTGTTGTTTTTTTGGCCACTTTCTTAACTTCTTTTTTTGCCTCTATTTTTTTAGATTTTTTTTCTAAAGATTTTGGAATCAAGATTTCTATAAGTCTATCCATTTTTTCATTCAACATCTTGATCTGCTCCACAAGCCCTCCTGAATCTCTATTGCCGCCGCCATCTCTGCTCTTTCCAAAACAATCATTACAAAATACCGGTTTATCTCCTGTTGGCTCAAAAGGCACTTGGCAGTCTTTGCCGCACTTAGTGCAAACAACGTCAAACATTTCTCTATCTCTATCTCGATGCCTGTCTTTTCTTCCACCACCAAAACCACTTGATCTACCACCTCGGTTATCACGACCACCCCTAGTATCTTGTTTTCCAAAACAATCACTACAAAATACCGGCTTATCCCCTGTTGGTTTAAAGGGAACTTCACAACTATCACCACATTTGCTACAGACAACCCTATGCATAGTTGGCCTGCCGCCATCCCTATCACCGGATCTATTCCTATCGGACCTTCGATTATAACCACCACCTGATCCACCGCTGTTTCTATTGTAATTTCCCATACTTTTTATTTAAATTACTTAAGGCGTAATTTATTTAAGCTTAGCATACTCCAACCCAAAAATCAATAGCCACACCTTTGATGTTGACATAAATTTAAAAAATTGTTAAACTATTCTCGACAACTTATATTCCAAGCCAGAGGCTTACCCGTCCTTTGGCGGAGGTTCAATTATTGTTTGTTAAATAATATTTGATTATAAATTAATATTTGTAATCAAATCACAATTTAATATTCGGCGGTAGCTCAGTGGTAGAGCAGTTGGCTGTAACACAATGTTAGCCCCGACTTGTCGGGAGTAACTAAGTGGTAGTCCCGATTTATCGGGAGTGACTTTGCAGCCCGCGATGGAAACATCGAGGTGAAAACGGAGTGAACTGTTTCATTTTTTAAAATGAAAACCTTTTCAACATAAATTGAAAAGCGTCAGGGATCCTAAGGTCTAAATAGACTACGGTAACCTGCAGCCAAGCCCTGCTACAATAGCAGAGAAGGTTCAGAGACTATCCCTGCCTTAATTCTTTTTAAGAATAAAGGCCTTGTATGGGAGTACTTTCCTTATTAATTTAAGGATGGGAAGCGCTCCGCACCCTAACGTTCTATCTCTAAAGATAGTTTTTCCTAAATACAGGAAAATAGACGAGGGTGATGATATAGTCCACGCTTTAGTGAAAACTATAGATTACGTGTAACCAATTGGTCGTCGGTTCGAATCCGACCCGCCGAGCATAAGATTTTGGTGAAAGCGACCGAACTGCGTCGTGTGTCCAAAATACATAAAAATCGCCTAAAAGTAGGCGATTTTTATGTATTTTGACATTAAATGATTGCTTTGATATTATTCCTTTACCTTTTTAAGGAAAGAAGTAATTAATTATAAGTATGTGTCAGTATTAAATTATACAATTATTATGAAAAATATTAAAATACACTTGCTATTATGTTTTCTAGTTTCTGGTATTTTTATAGCTCAAACTGCTATAGCTCAAACTGCGAACAGACAAGTAGCCCCACAAGAAGACCAAAACAATAATCAATCTGTTTCTCAAAAAGATATTAGTGACTTGTACACTTTTATAATGAACAGAGAGGGTGAATTATCTGACAAAATGTTAAGTTACACCAGTCAGTCATTGCAACACTCTAAAGACACAATAAATTATTTTTTAATTGTCTTAGGAATAATAACAACGTTTGCTGCTTTATTTGGATGGAAAACTGTAAGAGATGTAAAAAAGAATGCTCGCCTTAAAATTGAAGAAATTGCTAAGAGAGAAATGACAAAATTTACTGATAGATTAGAAAATAGAATCAATAAACTTGATGAAAAAGTTGAAGAAAATATAAAAAACAGTCTCTTGTGGAGCAAATTTAAAGAATCAAAAGATTTAAATGAAAAATACAGTATTATTGAAAAGTTAATTAAAGAAAATCCAGATGATGCTTTTTTATATTATAAAAAAGGTAGTATACTAATTGAATTAAAAAAATACGATGAGGCAATTTGCGCAATAGATAAAGCTATAGAAATT